>Ga0214544_1013284_pt1 | contig 10092 bp, 9 predicted proteins | sample CNSS3metaG_FD_160074 | JGI IMG/M metagenome (GOLD analysis project Ga0214544, IMG submission 160074) | Root nodule microbial communities from cowpea collected in UCLA plant growth center, Los Angeles, California, USA - CNSS3 | ecosystem: Host-associated > Plants > Roots > Nodule | place: USA...
AAAAAGTTAATACTTTTACAATTTTCTCAAAAAGAAATCACAATTTTTTTAAATGAAAACAAAAACAAAAAGTTGAAAAACAAAAAAAAAAAGAAAAATCCTACCTACAGTTTGTTTGCCCCACACTTATTTCAAAGAAAATATTTCCTTGATGGACTTATTTTGGGGGGGAAATGAAAAATTGTGACTTTTGGCTCAATCTAGCCATATGTCAAATTGTACATATTTTTGAAATTTTCTTAATATATTTAAAATTAAAAACAGAAACAAAAAACAAACATGCATACAAATTAACTTTTTTATTAACAATGTTTTCAAAAGAATATGAGTCTAACCTCTTTTCCTTTTGCAACAACCTTTCTTCTTTCTCCGCAGCCAAGTCAACAAAAATCACCACTAAAAACATATTTGCATCATTCACATCAACAAACTTGATGTGTGGAGTGTGTGGCTTCAACTCAATTTGAATGGTTAACAGGATCATCAGTAATCCTCATAATCTCACCTTGTGAGCCAAAATCTGCACTTGAAGTAGTTGAATCTGCTACTTCATCATTAACCAAGTTAGTTGCAATAGTTGATGCTTCAGCTGCATCTTCGAATATGGTTGGCTCTTCAACTGCACTTGGCTCCTCCATTGTATTATTCTCACAACTCTGCTCATGAAAAAGATCATTTGTACTCATATCCATCAGTAGATATATATGTGTGAGAATCTTCAATTTCTTCATCAACAACATCTTTAGAAAATTTGATACGTCCATCAGTAGACATATTACTATGAGCATCATTATATTTATCAGTAGATATATCAGTGTGATGTGATTTTGGTGTTGGTTGATCTAACATTTGAATCATGTACTCATTCACATCAGTGCTCAATTGTTCCATCCTTTGATTCATGCTCCTTAACATTATCATTTCATCCCTTTGCTCAACTATCGGCTTCATAAGTTTTTCTATGGTGGCCTCCATAGCTTTGTCTTTTCATTAGCTGACTTAAATCTTCTAACATTTGTTCAGCTCTAATGGCCAACTTTAGAAGCATATCCTCTATTTATTGACGAAGTGCTCTAAATTCTTGGATTGCATTTGAGGGTGGTATTAACAGTACAAAGTAATTCTACAAAGTTGTTGTTACTTGCATCCTCCATCATGTCATACAATACTTTATCATTTCCATACCATTTTTGCTCAATATCTTTGTATCATTGATCAGCTCGCAACCTTTCATCTATGGTGTCTAATTTCTCTCTCAGTCCATCCATTAATAACACAACTTCCTTATAGGATGGTCTATTGATTGCTGCAACTTGTTGTGATGGTGCATGTTGTTGTTGTTGAGAACCAAACGGGTTGAAGTGTGATAGAGGCCGTACCCCACCAAATTAAAACATATTAAATGCAGTATGTGAAAGTGAACCAAGTCGTCTCCCAACGACCAGTATTTTCATTCAAAGCTTCAATTTCCAAATGAACACAACAATAACACAAGGGGTGGGGGGTTTGGCAGATTTACGGATGCAATGCACAATTGAAAACTTAAATGCAAACGTGTAATATCAATGTAAAAACAATGTTGATTCTTTGCTTCAAATGAACATCCACCAATCACGGATTACAACTTAAAAATTGTTATATTAACTCTAATGAGACCCGAATTAATTACTAAGCGCAAATGAACTCGAACTCAAGTGTAATTAAGCAAAGCACACAACTATGAAATCTGCTACAGTTCACTAAGCATGAACACACAATTATCCCACTCTGCAAATTAAGCAAAAACAGAATGGTTTCTTCATTTAAACCCTAATGCAAATTCATAATTGAGAGATTAACATAACTCCACCGAACAAAACACTAATCTCAAGGTTTCAATCCATTATCTGCAAAGAATCAACACATAAACTTAGTTCCTCATGAAATCCGAATTAGGGTTCTCAACAGAATTTGCAATTCAACCGTTCAAATGACTTCAAATTGATAATGAAAGCTTAAAATGATGCAGCAAACGAAAAGGAGCAAGGGATAATAGAAGAACAACGAAAATAGCCACCAAAAAACGAAAATGCTCCAATATAAATGTTACCCAAAGTGTAGAAAGCGTGAATACAAGCAATAGCTGTTGTCCAAGACTCATAAAACGTCAAAAACGAGTGGAAAACGTTAAAAAATAGCTTGTGCCACCATGAGTCACCTTCCAAAGCTCAAAAACAACAAAAATGGAGGTTTGAGAGAGTGTGGAAGAAGAAGGAGCGGCTGTTGCATGTTGAATGACCTAAAACGCGTGGTCACCTCACCCTTCCACTCATTATTTACAAAATTGCCACTCTGCCACTCAGATTTACAAAAATGCGACTTTGGGCCTCAAATGTTGACCCATTGACTTTGTTGACGTGGAAATGACATGGAAATGATGTGGAAATGATGTGGTGACTCTCTTCAACTGAATATTGACGTCCAAGCTCCAAAATTTCTTCACCTAAATACCTAAAAATAATTAAAAAACACAAATTAGGCCAAATGATGTGAAATTAGTCCAAATTCGAAATAGTGGCCCAATACAGCCCAACAGATGAAAAACACTCTAAAGATGAACAATTAAGCACTGAACAACTGTCTAATGGTTACACAAAGGCTAGTGGAATGGAAGAAAATAATGACTCATCAGAGTGGACACATAGAATATGGTTGTTGCTCATGGTAGGATTGTTGCTCATATTCCAAAAAAGATGATCTAGGATATAGATCATTTAGTTGACATATAGTTAACCTAATTAAATCAGGTGCAGAAGTAGGTGTGACAATTTGCTGCTGATAATCATATGAATCATGTGGTTGTTGTGGATAACAATTATAGTTCACTTGAAAATCACACTATTGATTATTTTCACATAAAAAATTATTATTATTTTTATTTTAAAAGAGGTTTTCTGAAAAGAAATAAGTTGAAAGCTTGTTGAGTAGATTTCCAGGAAAGAGAGGTGCGTCTCAATGGACAACTTAAGTAACTAAAAAAAATAACTAAAGAAAATAAAATAAATAGAAAAAAATTTAGATAAAAAAAAATGTTAGTGATAAACAAAAAATAAAATCAAAAGAAAACAAAAATAAAAGAAGAACTAAAATGATAAAAATTCTAACCATGTTCCCCGACAACGATGCCAAATTTGATAACGTTGTCGTCAAGCGATCAACTTAATACTACTTATCTATAACATCTTCAGTTTGTTAAGAAAGTAACTTGTTAAAAATCAATTCCGTGTTCGTTGGGAGACGACTTACGGTTAACTTAACCCATACTAATACTGAAGTTGTTATAGATAAGTAGTATTAATTTGATCGCTTGACGACAGTGTTATCAATGATGATTGTCGCAAACGAAATTGTGAGGGAACGATGAACCGAAAGTAAGACTTATTTTAAAAACAGAGATTTTGGGAGTCCCTGGAAAACTACGAAAAATCATAAATTAAGAACATGGCACTACACATCAGTAATAGACAACACCATGCAGATATCGCTTATTTAGTTAAGCATTACATACCAAAACAAAGACCAAAAGACAACGTTTATTAAATAAATGCTATAAAAATGACCACACATAGGTAGTGCTTTATCTAATTAGAGTTTTAAAAAATTATATTTTCATATAAACCAATAGGCAACATCGTCCTTTGCATAGTTTCCAATTAGAGTTCAACTCTATCTATACGATGTTAATAGGCAACGTTTAAATAAAAAAGTGCTATCTATTTTAGCATAATTTTCGCACCTCGTTTCCATTAAAAGATTGTTTCAACCTCCATTCTCACTCTCGACTTTCATCCTTGCTACTTGCACAACTTTCATTCTTCTTTTTTGCCTACTTAATTTTTTCTTTCAAATTCAATGTTTTTCTTTCAACCCTAACGCGTGACGAGAGCAACCTTTTTGGATCACCATTACATGAAGATTTTCAGGTCTTTTCTTCTTCTTCTAGGAGACACACAGACTATGCAAATGGCACTCTCATTTTCTCACTCTTATTTTAGTCATTTTGTTCTCTTTACCTAATGCGAAGCAGAGGTGAGATTCCTTCCCTTTCTCGACCAAAGGCCACGCTAAATGTTGCAAGGCTGGACCTCCACTTTTGCCATCGGAATCACCTTTATGTGGGCTTCCTGTTTGTTCTTAGGCTTCTTATTCCCTTGTTGCGGGATGAATGAGGTATGTTTGATTCGCAGCTGTCAACACCCAATTTTGTCCGGACAAATAACTTTTTTTTAAAATATAAAAAATAAAAAATAAAAAATAAAATAAAAGAAATAAAATAATAAGGTAAAATAAAATAATATATATATATATATATATATTCAAAAATAAGTTTTATTTAAGCGTTAAAATAATAATAATAAAAGTTAATTAATAATAAAAGAATCGTTAAAATATATTCAAAAAAATTAAAAGAATCGTTAAAAAAATAATAATAAAAATTAATTAATAAAAGTGTTATTTAAGCGTTAAAATATATTCAAAAAAATTAAAAGAATCGTTAAAAAAATAATAATAAAAATTAATTAATAAAAGTTTTTAATTTATGTTTTTTAAGCGTTAAAATAACCCTTTTGTTTTCTTTATATAATTAAAAAATATATTTTCGTTTTTAATTAATTAATAAAATCAGAAATTAAAAATTTAATAATTATTTATTATTAATTATTATTCATTTTTTATTAATTAAATTCAAAAAATTAAAAATTAAAAATAACACAAAAAACAGTTTTTAAAAATAACGGTTACTCATGGTCTCAACTTTCTCCAACGACTGCGTTCACTTCCTCCAACTGCTGCTCAGAGTTCGTGTGGTCTCAACTCCCCAACTGCTCTTTACACCAAACCGCTAGACATTTGTTTTCTTAAAAAGAGTTTTTTGGACAGATTCATGGATTACGGTAACACATCCATGCAAGCACCATCATCTTCCTCTCTAACATTTTAAGCCATCATCAACCATCCCCTGCACCCTTTTTCACGCACTTTCATCCAAACCGTTGTCGTTGAGACACAAAAAAGAATCAAAACAAAGAAACAGTGCAGTAAATAGCAAGAAAATCAATAATTCATAGTAAAGAAAGTGGAGAAGGGGTTGAATAGGCTTCGAGAAGGGAGAGTAAGTGTGGTGGTGTTCGGGATTTTTGTCGAAAAATTCATATTCGAAGCAGAAGCGAAGACAACTCCGATTGGCGCAGCGATGGCGTCCTTGGCCGCTTTGACCGGCGGAGAATTCGTGAGAGATTTGGTGCTAACTCTTGGATGATTTGTGCAAATGAAATGAGGAAGGAAGAGGTACCAGTGACAACCTTTGTTGTTGATGGCGGTATCTTTGACGGAACAATGGTTTCGGCGATGGCTATGGTGACTCGAGATGAAGACGTTGAACATGAGGGTTACCGTTTAGTGATATTTCATGCAGAGGCAAAACGGAAATGGCACTGGCAAGGTTGTTGAGGGCGACTGGGGCCGTCGATGGCGACTTTGCGGTGAACAGTGGAGATGGTAGTGATGTTGTTAGTGTGCACCGTGAGTGTGGGATTGAAATTGGAGAAAATAAAGTTTGGTATGTTGACGAAGATGGAGATAATAGACTAGGGTTTTGCTGCTGACACAATATCACTTCGTGCAACCCCGTAACTTAATTTCCATACCTCTCCAGATTTGCATAATAAATGGGCCATCTTTTTATTTATTTACTTCATGCACTCCCTAATATAATAACCCTACACCCTTTGCATTTAATTTCATTTTATCTCTTGTACCTGCATTTTCACTAAGCACTCACACCACTCCTTTTATTTCTATTTTTAAACTATGATGTGTTTACTTTATGCACCACACGTTTCTCTATGTGCACCCCATTCCCATGTGTGTAGTTTTTTTCATTGCACTCACATACTCACTTATGCACTTTCATTTTCTATTTCCAATTTTACTTTTTTTTATTAAAATCACATTTCAATCATTTCATTTTCAAAAATAATAAAAAATATTTTAAATTGAAATAAAAATTAAAATAATTTTTAAAATTGATAAAAATAAGAATAAATAAAATTTAAAATTATTTTCTTTATTTTATCTTTTAGTGTCTAATCGACCGTTTGCGTCGCACGACACTTCTTTTTAAATACAAGAATTATAAAAAAATAGTTTTGGTATCTAATCGACTGCTCTTTAAATAAAAATTATAAATTGTTCTTTGTGTCTAATCGACCGTTCGCGTCGCACGACACTCCTTTTCAAAATATAAAAATCATAAAATTGTTTAGGTATCTAATCGACTGTTCGCGTCGCATGACACTCATTTTCAAATTATAAAAAATTATAAAAATATTTTGGTGTCTAATCGACCGCTTGTGTCGCACGATACTCCCTTTCATAAATACAAAGTATAAAAAATGATTTTTGTGTCAACCCGGCCGCATGCGTCGCATGACACTTATTTTCAAAAAATGTTAAAAGACAACTTTTAAAAATTAAATATTCTAATCAATTTTTATCAAGAACTACGTGATCCTTAATTCTTCATTGTAAATAGAGATACGTAGGAGCAGGGCAAGTCCTTGTCACGTTCACTTCTCAAAAATCAAAAGGTTTTCCAAATCATTTTCAAATTGTTGTATAAAGAACTACGTAGCCTTGATTTCTCATTTTTTTTTATGAGAATACGTAGGACCAAAGTTAAGCCTTGTCGGGTCCCTTTTAATCAAAAAAATAATTTTTGTTCAATATTTTCTTATTTATGGGAAAAATAAATATTTAAAATAAACACATCCCTTTAGCAAATTTAATTAAAGGTACCGCCTTTGGCGGGCGTTGTAGGGTGCTAATACCTTCCCTACACGTAACCGACTCCCGGATCCTAAATTTGGTTTTCGCGGACTTTATTTTATTTTTATGGTTTTCCATTGTTTTCCAGAATAAACTATGGTGGCGACTTCTAATCTCTTTTTCCAAATTAATTTATTTTTAGTTCGTCCGCCCGTCGTGATTTAGGTTGCGACAGCAGCAAGTAGTATCGATGCGAACGAGAGGTTCATATTCCCCTTCATTACTTATCTATCCTTGTTTTGATTACTCTACGATTTGGTTTCATCGTTTGAAAGGTAATTCAAGATTATTTGGCTGTGATATTGAGTAATCATTGAGTTTTAGTGTTGAATTTGATTTTATTGGGGTTTAGGTCCTATTCAATGATTTTAAGGCAAGTTATTATAATCTTTTATCTTTATATTATATGTACTTATCATTAATTATCATTAGTTTTTATAAATTTGTATTAGTGCAGAATAAGTACCATTTTACATTAGATTTTATCGTAGCATGGCATGAAAGGTTTGGAATTTAACATGCATGGATCACTATTCTGACTCTTTAGCTAAGGCAAGGAAAAAGGCAAGATAAAGGCATGCTCAAATAATATAGAAGACCTAAAATGTTTTGGGGGAAGAAGGATAAGGATTGAGAAGTGGGATGCTTTAATTGACATATAAAAGATAGAAAAGTGGGAACAAAAATCCTTTGTTGGTTAAAACAATAGGATTTCCAAGCCATAAGCCATGGTGCACATTGGAGTTTAATAAGCTTCTGATAACACTTGAAAAAGATAGTATCCTTTTCTCATTTTCTAGTAATACTTATATGTTGTATATACAGTCGGATATCATGGCTTTTTAGTAGGGAGGTACATATTTGTCCAAAGAAATGCATATGGAAGAGTATGTTGAGGTTATCCAATGAACCTAATAATGCAAAAAATCATTGTAACCATTAGGGCATCAATATACATAAGCATACTTATGATAAATTTTGATATGCATTTGGATTTTGATATTATTCATTCTGTAGAATTAAATATTATTTTACAAGAGACGGATGAGTTTGTTTCTTAAGAAAGTTCATAAAAGAAAATATGGTAAACATGTCTCCAATAAAGAAAAAAAAAATTGTTTTTAGTATACATGTTTTAAAGATACAATTTGTTCCTGCAGAAGAACAAATAAGATGAGTTAAGCACAAGTGTCACCTTACCATGTAGTCCGCTATCTCCTCAATTGGTCTCTCCCCAGTTGATACATGTCAGCTTGAACCCAGAAGGGGTTACCTACAGAAGTGTCTCCGAAGCTCAAGTAAGTCAAAGCTCTCAGAAAGTCAAATCAGTGATTAATGAATGTGTACCTTTAATTACTGGGTATAGAGCATTAATGATGTCTGGTTATCCCGTGGGCCAGGCCTTGACTTGGGCCCTTGCTTGGGTTGTGAGTGTGCTTGGGCCCTAATCCAGGCCCTTAAGGCCTATTGAATGCGGGGGCTTCCATTTTACTAAGTCTTCAAGAGCGGTCTGATTCATTTACTTCTTGACTTGTCAGATGTTGTCCTTGGCTGCATACTGTCCGTGTTGGCCACTTTGTTGTTACTTTAGCCTTTATTCAGTTAAGTTTGAGTCCATGGCGGCCCAATTCGTGTACTTGGGTTGTCTTTGGCATGTACGTGAGGGTTATCATTTATATGGTTAAGTTGACTAGGTCCGGTACAAGTTAAGCTGACTCGGCCTTGGTTGAATACTTGGCTACCTTGATGCATTGTTTACTTATTTGATTGAGTTTGGTTAGGTGTGGTACACCAGTCCCCCAACCTTGTCCGATATGAGTTGTCGGTCAAGGGTGATATGTGTTGGTATGCTAGCGGAACCGGCTAGGTGTGATACACCAGTCCCCCAGCCTTTAAGTGTGATGAACAGTGTTAAGGCTAAAAAGTGGTAACCGTCTGAAGGTATGTGAAGGGGTGTCAAGGGTCAAATCAAGAAGTTTTGGCGCTGTCGTTTTTTAAAAGTTATATCTTTCGCAATGATGGTGTCGATTGGTCTGGGGTATTATTTTGGCGGGAAGGGGTTTTTGTCGTTTGGGATCTTGGACTATAAATATAGGTTTCAAAACGGGTGAGGGGTTACTTGGTTCATTTGCGAGAGTTTTGAATTCAGAGATCTTGTGCGCATCATACTGTCCTACTAGTTCCCAAATTCAGCCGATATCTCCCCGTAAACACGAAAACAGGTATGTCTAGTAGCGATAGTATATCGTTATCTACGTCTAGTAGTAATGATAGTACAGAGTCGGAGAGAAGTAGGGGTAGATAATTTGACGAAGAGGGTACAAGTTCTGGGGGCATGACAAGTGGGATTCCAATGGAGACGGTGAGGGAGGTTCGAGAAGATCCCCCTGAAGAGTTGGCAGAAAGTAACTGTCCGGCTAAAGGCGGCTATGGGTGGGCGGCTGCCGACGTCTGCAACCAATCATCTTTGTTCCGATGGTCTCGTCTACTGAACTCCTTGTTAAATTGCACACCTGTCATCTCCAAGGGCGTCAGTGGGGACATCGTTTCCCTGGAGAGAGTTAGTGCTATCGACCGGGTGTGTCATGGGTAGGAGGGTGCTACAGGGAAGTTTTTCTACATGTATATGTGCCAGTTTTCTCAACTTCATGTGCGGTTACCGTTAGATGGTTTCACTATGGGCGTATTGCGCGCATTGAATGTGGCACCTACACAGCTGCATCCGAATAGTTGGGCCTACTTGCAGGCTTTCCGCATCTTGTGCCAATCCTTATATTTGGAGCCCATTCCTTATGCTTTTTTGTACTTTTACGACACCAGACCCCGCCGGCCGGCTACTTGGCTATCCTTGATAAGTCGCCCTAGTATCAGCAAACTGGATGCATTGTCCCAGTCTTTCAAGCATTTCAAGGACGGGTACTTCAAGGTTGTCGTTAAAGAAGGAGACAAAGCTCATTTTTTGAACGCAGATGGGAGTAGCAAATTCCCTTTTAGTTGGACAGGCAATCCTTCTCGGTATAAGGACATGGGGATGGATGAATTATCGGCTGGTGATAAGAAGGTGGTGGAGATCTTGTTGAAGTTTATTGATAAGTTGTCCACTAAGGGCCTAGTTAGAGTTTATAATTCGGTGCATCCGATAATAGATATCAAAGGTATCTGTTTATTACTTAAACTGTGTTAATAATTCTAAGTTGTTTTGATCCGAGTTGTAATGTATTATTG
>Ga0214544_1013287_pt1 | contig 10091 bp, 1 predicted proteins | sample CNSS3metaG_FD_160074 | JGI IMG/M metagenome (GOLD analysis project Ga0214544, IMG submission 160074) | Root nodule microbial communities from cowpea collected in UCLA plant growth center, Los Angeles, California, USA - CNSS3 | ecosystem: Host-associated > Plants > Roots > Nodule | place: USA...
TCTCTCTCCTTCCTTAGGGTTTGTTCCTCCTTTGACGGCTGAAACGTGATGGTGGCAGCGGCAAAGCTCGCGGTGGTTGCAGGTGCGTGGCTGTTGGTTCCGGCGAAGTGTTGCAAGTTCGTGGTTGCTGGTGCGCGGTGGTTCAAGCGAAGGTGGCGGAGGTTTGTGTGTCTGGTTCGATCTGCGGCGGTGACTGCGGAAATGGAACAGGTGCAATGGTGCGGAGAGGACGGTTGTTGTGGTGGCCGCCATGGTTGTGCGCGAGGAAGAAGAACTCGCTGGTGGCTCGCGCGTTTGCAGGTGCAGTGGTGAAGATGGTGGTGGCGCCGCTGTGCGAACGAAGATGGTTGTCAAATGAAGAAGATGGCGTCGCGATGATGGTGGCGCTGCGGAGAAGGCGCCGCTGGTGCGCGACGCGTTGCAGAGGTTGGTGGTTGCCGGCGGTGGTGCAGGAACTCGCGGAGAAGATTACGTGAAGGTGCTTCCATGGTGGTTCAGCAGTGTTTTCCAGCAAGGACAGGTGTGGGAACGATACTGGTTTGTGCAGATGCAGGTGAAGCTGTCTCGCTGATGGTTCGAAAATGGTGGCTGTCGGCGTGGTGCAGTGGTGTGCGGCGAGATTGGCGGCGACGGCTGTGTGGAGGGTGGTAGGGAAATTAGGGTTAGGGTTTCATGTGTGAGATGGAGGAGATGATGACGTGGCAAGATCTGAGTGGTCAATTGGGTGAGTGGAGGATTATGACACGTGGCAGCTTATGGTTGGCTAATTTTAAAAGGTAGGGATTGCCACATGGCATGATCTGGTTGAGTGGAGTTTAAGTGGTAGGAGGGGTGCAACTTAGTGAAAACTGGGGGTGCAGAACAGGTTTTTGGTAGTCCACTTTGCAGGAGTGTGCAAATAAAATTTGGGGGTGCATTTAGCTCCTGATTTATTCTTTTTCAGAATTTCTTGATTTTGGACTTATTTTGTAACTTTGAATATTTTAAAATCACACTATTAATTGACCAAAAATAAATTCCAGCTGCATTAACAAACATTAGAATATCCAATAATATTTTATGCAACTAAAATCAATTTTTATGCCACTTTTACCAAACTTACTCAATAAATCGAATAATCACAAATCCTAATTAAATCAATCTTTAAGCACAGAAAATTTAATTAAATCCCCAAATTTAAATATTAAATGAGGACAAAAATTTGAATTCATCAATAAGGTTGGGTGGTACCTGTAACAAACTTACAATTGTACTTTTTTGTGAACTTTTGTAATGAACTCATTGATAATGAATGCATTTTTTGTTTGATATGTATGCATGTGTTATGTATGTGTACGACTTATGCATGTATGACATATATGCAAAAATTTGTTTAATTAGCTACCTGAGCTTAGGTAGGATTTTTACTTGTCCTAGTGATTTAGTATGCTCCCGTGCTATCAAAGCATATTTTACTTATGCTACCAACTTGAGTACGCTCATGTATTGCCGAAGCAAGCTTTCCTTATGCTACCGACTTAGGTGGACTCGTGTGCTATGGGAAAAGACTTTGCTTATGCTATTGACTTAAGTAGACTCGTGTGTTACGGAGAAGACATTGCTTATGCTACAAACTTAGGTATGCTTGTGTGTTGCCAAAGTAGGCTTTGCTTATGCTACCGACTTAGGTAGACTGGTGTGCTGTCGAAGTAAGCTTCAGGTTGTTTGGACGTTTGTCTTCACACTTAGTTCCTTTTTAGCATTTAATAAGTAAACATAGGAGTTAACAAGCAAATATATGCAAAAGAAAAGTGGAATTTTATTGGAAAGTAAAGTGTGTCTCGTTAAAATCTTGCATGGAAAAACCCAACTTAGGATAAAATTCAAGTGAGGGAAAAGGAGTACACACATCATCATACATTAGTTGTAATACATCTTTAGGTGGGTTGCATTCCATGTCCTCAAGATAAGCTTTCCTTTGAGCTCTTCTAGCTTGTAGGCTCCATTTTGAAGGGAATCCATTATGCAGTATGACCCTTCTTGGTTAGGAGCGAGCTTCCATTATGCTTTATCTTTTTTAGCATCATCGAGTTTCTTCCAGACTAGGTCTCCTTTGTGGAATGATCTTTCTCAAAATTGGGCAATGTAGCACCTATCTAGGAATATTAGTGCTAGGACTAGCTTTTCTATAGTCTCGTACCGCTTTTTTACATCATAAGGCGTCTGACTAATGAAGTAGATCAAATATTGGTGCCTACTTTCTTCGTGAGGAATGAACTTATTGTTTAGTGTGACACAACAAGGTATAAAACTAAGGCTACATTCGGCATAAGGCTACTTAAGACTAGGAGTGTAGCTACCTCATTTGTAACTACAACTAGAGGCTTTTCTCCGAGTTTTCTTTTCCTCTAGGTCACGGGCTTGGCTTATGGGGGGATGGATAAATAGTACCACTTTTCATTGTTCTGCTCATTAATTTGTAGATAGGCAAGCTTATTCAAGAGTTGTTGTTGGCAGCAGAGTTCCAACAAATGTCGGGCTGGTAAGGGGAGTGTAAGGTTCTACCTTGAAGCTAAACACATAGCAACTCCTTACTTCTTTGAGGTTTTCCTTGACAGTGATAATGGCAAAGTGGTCCTCAGTTGGGAACACGACCATGTGTGAGGTGAACATGATGGCTCCTAACTAGTTCAACGTCTTCGAACCTATCAAAACATTGTATGAAGTGTCTACCTCCACTAAGAGGTATCATACCATTACGGTTCAATAGGCTTCAAACGTAGCAAAGGTTTTTAACAAATCAATGTAACCTTTGGTATGCACTCGCTCAACAACAAATTCGTGCAACAACTTTGGGTAAGGCTGGATCAGGTGGGACGAGACATCTAGCTTTTTAAAAGTGTGGTAGAACAAGACGTCAATTGAGCTACCTTCATCGATAAAAACCTTGAGCACACACCAGTTTGCAATCATTGTCATGATGACAATCGATTCGTCTTGATCTGGGTCATTAATCCAAAAATATTCACCTATGAAAGATATAGGAGGTAGACTTCATGGTGGATACTAGCTTCCCGAGTTGATACTTCTTTGATACCTTTTTTAAGCTCCTCGAGAACTACCTCTTCTTGTAAAGTCTCTTGCTATCATGTTAACGCTTCCTCGAACTTGAGCGGGGTACTATTGTGGCTAAACGAGCTACTGAGTTTAAGACTGTTGAGGTTGACCAGGCTGTTGAGATTGTGGATCAGGATTAAAGATCTAAATTACCATCTTCGGTTATTATGCCTAGTTGTAGCCTGTAAAACCTCCACATTGACCTCTGCCTTGACCTCTTCGTCCTCGACCTTGATCTCCAACACCAAAGTAGATTATGTCTTCAATGAGTTTCTTCAAGTATCAGCACTTTTCTGTTGTGTGACCATTGCTTTGGTGATAAGAGAAGTTTTTCATCGGATTTGTAGAGGGGTATGGTGGTCAAAGTTCAGCTAGTTGGATGAGTTATATGTTGCAAGCCTACATGAGTATGACATCTCTACTAGTATTTAGAGAAGTGTGTTAGCTATACTGACTGGCGACCCACTCGGTACTATTCTCCTTCTTGATCTTGCCCGGTGTTGGTGTGTCAAGCTTCTATGCCTTCCTCAACATATTATCCTCGATGGCGATATATTTTATTGCCCACTCTCTAAGGTCGTCCATGTTGGCTGACTTTTTTTAAGAGTGAATCAGAAAAAGGTTAATGCTGGAGATCACATATCAAGGAAGGCATCATCATTGATGGAGTAAGGTTTCAGATGTTGGCGATATTGAGTTGTCCATGAAGTGTTTGAGGGTTTTGTTCTCTCCTTGCTCTACATACTTCAAGGAGGCCAAGGTGGTAGGTCCCATATGCAGTCGGCGAACCGGGCTTTGAATATGGTGTTAAACGTGTTAAAGGACTCCACTGAGTTTGACGATAATGCATAGTACCAATCTAGAGCCTCATCCAACGTAGTAGGGAATAACTAATGATATACTTTTTTATCCTTGGAGTGGATGTAAGCCTAGGTCAAGTAGGCCTTCAGATGGGTCGCTAGATTTGTCGTAGTGTCATACTTGCAGATTTTCATGGTGATCCCTCTCAAGATGTCGACATGGGCTATGTCTAGCATGAAGGGATGGAAGTTTTCATCATTGGGAGGACATGATTGCATAGGCATGTCTTGAAAATTTATATGTTAAGGGCAGACCTCGAAAAACATGATGATCTCTTTCCCAATATGGGTGATTGCTAGTTGCTCGAGTGGAATTTGGGGATTCCTCCAACTTCTCGTGTTGGTGGGGAAGAATGTGGTTCCCTCTGGAACTGCGTTGGTGCGATGGGTTGCAGTTTCCCCTGGCACTATGTCCCTCCTAGAACAGTGTAAGACTTGGAAAAAATAAATAAATAAATATTTATTTAATTAATGCAAGGCATGAATCCCTAAGTTAATTAATGGGGAAAGAGAAGACAAGTAATTATACTAACTTAAATAGTTGAAAGTATTTTATTATTATGAGAAGACTTAGGTTCGAGACTTGTATATGTCATTTGTATGTTAATTTATTATTTTTAATAATATGCTTGACCATGATGGGTGATATGCTTGACCATGATGAATTTCAGGTTGAATATGTGCGAAATAGTTTAAGGTGATGTTCTTTTAAAAGATGTTGCAGTGGCTTAGAGGAATGCTTGTGTTACTTGGTTCCTTTTTTTTGGTATCATTATCATATGAAATAGCAACAGAATGTCTTAAGAGTGTTAGGTTAAAATATTTAGTTTCAGTTGGTTTGATTTTAAAGGTACTATCTTTGAGTTTTGATTTTTTTTTTCACCTACGAAAGTCCAGTTTTGTATTACTATAAAATATATACCAAAGTTAAGAATTTATTTGTTCTCAGGTTACGTGTTTTAGGAGTTGATATTATTATATTATATACTATATTATGGATACAAGCTAAAATGATTTTTGTCTTTACCATTGTAGTATTTATTTTTTTTATGTGTTATATAAAATGACAACAATTGCGTTGAATAGGTTTGGAGTAGAATTGTTAAATTCTGTGTCATTAAATTTTGGGATGACACTTTGCAATAATTCTAGTTTGATTAGGTGTAGTAAAATTTATCTATAAATAAACATAATCAATAGGATGACACTCTGCAATAATTCTAGTTTTATTAGGTGTAGTAAAATTAATCTATAAATAAACATAATCAAAGATTCCGTGAGAGTATATCATATAAAAAAACAATTATAGGTAGTTGATATAGATGGATGCGGAAAAAATTTATTTTGGTATATGTTGCAGTAGAAGCCAATGGATACAATTATATAAACATTATTTTATTATATTTGTAGTCATGTTTGATTAGTTATCGATAATTAATAGGATTTATATAGGTTGTAGGATTTTAGTAAATTAGGTGTTGTTAATTGGTTTCAATTAAGTTTGGCTTTAATTTTAAAACAATGCATAAGGTATATAAAAGTTAAAGTCTATCTTTAATTTATAAGTATGGCTAATTTTGGGTTTGTAACAAAGGTGCATATTTTTAGTTCATGGTGCTTGATAATTTAGTTATTATTATGTGTAGAGGACAAAGGAAGAATTCAGGGTTAGTAGTTTTATAGATCTGGACAGTGTACAAGGAGTTTGTTATTATAGAGTTTTTTATTTAGAAAGAGGGTATAAGATTTTAATAATTATAAAAATAACCAAGGTATATAATGTATATGTAGCGGTGGAAACCTAAAGTATTCAAATATTATTACGTAGTTTATACCAGATTTGATGGAGTGAGTATTAAAATGTGTAATTTCCAAAAGTTAAAGACTACGCCTTATTGTGTTGTGATTGCGGATTTGTTTAAATTATTGAGTATCGATAGCCAAATTGTGGACTATTGATTACGTGATAAACTATGACTTTGTATGAGTTGTTTGCAGAATGTGGTTTCTGGTTTTGGATTGCATAATGTGAGATTATATGACTATGTGTTTATGTTTGTAGGTACTGTTTGAGATAAGTCTTGGATTTTGTATGAGAATATGTATTATTGGGTTGTTGTTTTAGAGTTCATATGAGTATGATTAAGTCTTGGTTAAATTCAAATGTTGGCATAGTCTCAATTGTGAATGCGTATATATATATATATATATATATATATATATATATATATATATATATATATATATATATATATATATATATATATATATATATATATATGAATATATAATTGAGGTATGGGAATGTGTGCAAAAATATTTGGATGTATGGGTTGCATGATTTGACATTTGGACACTGTTTTGGACTCTTAAACCATAAGTGTTTCCACTACTAGAGTAGCGCTGGCGGTGCTGAATGGACCGCTAGGTGATAGGTGAACCAGGGAAGTCCTTCGAGCAAGCGAGCAACCGATGGCATGTTAAGATCGCCAAGTGGTCTACAGTCCAATTTCGCTTGGCGGCACTTAGGCAACGCCAAGCAGTAGCGCGGGGACAATGTGTTGTTTTGTTGCATGTTGCATGTTTTGAGATGTCGAACTTGGACCATGAGATGCTTGGCAGTGCCACGAGCAGGTAGGTTTGTGACTGGTGGTGAATGCGTGATTAATATGAGCGTTGGAGGTTCATATTAACGATGCTCTCGTGTGAGGATACGAGCAAGGAGCTTCGTATGTTCTGTGCTCACACTTGAGGGTTATTGTGAGCAGGGAGGTTCATAGCTGGATGGATCACGCATGTTGGACTTCGGGCAGAGAGGTCCGTAGAGTTGGACTACGAGCGGGGAGGTTCGTAGAGGCAAGACCACAAGCGGGTAGGTTTGTGGAAGCATGTTATATCTTGGGTCCATGATCAAGTAATTGTATGTTATGCTTGGGTCAATAGTCTCAATTGCAACGAAGAGAGATAATCGGAAAACCTTAGGGTAGTTAGATTTCAAGTATAAGTATTAAATGAAATAAAGTGGGTTGGTTGAATCTTTATATTTATTACTTGTGCATGTTTCATGATGTTATAAGTTCACCATTTCTGTTTGTGTTTGACGATAATCGTGTGATTTGTCATACAGGACCAGATGATATTCCAAGTGATGTTGGTGATGCCTAGACACGGAGAGAGGACTAGTAGGGGATTTTGATTATGTTTATCTATGATTTTAGTTTTCATTCAGTTGTTTTTGGGAACTTGTATAACTATTATGGTTTTTTTATGAATTTTGTTAATTCTGATTTAAGCACATGGGAATATTACAGTTTCTCGCGTTGGGAATAAGTAATTATGACGATTTGTATTTCAATTATAAGTTATTTATTTTATTTAAGTAATTTTCAGTAGGGACGTTTCAAACGATGTTGGGGTTTTCCTCGGTGGGTTCCACATCACTTGGGTGACACATACTTTAACGTTTTTAGTATCACACTAACGGAAAGGACCTAATTATTACACGTTTTGAAAAATGTTGACTTAATTGAGACTAATAAAAATCTAGGGACCTATTTGTGATTTTGTAACAAAAATGAGGATCAAGAGAGTATTTTAACTTAATATTTAACTAGATTAACCATATATTTTGTTGATATATGGTATAAAAGGATATTTATGACATAATCAAACTACTGATATATTTGACTATATATTTTGTTAATATACAATTATTGTACCAACAAATATCTCTAATATTATTATTTAGCCACTTTATGCCAATAATATTGAATTAGCCTTGTTGGCATGCTTTTTAGTATATTTATTAGATTGGATTTGTAGAAAGCTTATGACCTTTCATGTGTGTTTTAGGTGTCAAACACTAAATAGGAACTGTTAAACAACCTAAAATATCAACATAAAATGTGTTTGACAAATTGATTGAAAAGTTGTAACATAATTTAGTTAAAAGAATTATATTCATTTATTTTATAGTTTGAAACCTAAAAATATATCAAAATTTTTGACATCCAAATTTCAATTTTACATGAGAATTAAGGAATTAAAAATATATTTTCGTGTTATATATATATATATATATATATATGAGAATAAATTGAGACGATGTGAGAGTTGTGAATTTTGGATTAAATAAATTTTTAATCTTTTACAAACGAAATCCAAATAAAGTAGGATTAAATCGACATATTTATTAAACTGACACTGATTTATTTGAGGGCTATAAAAAATTATTTAATGCTATTTTGGAGATATAAGTGAAAATGACATTTGTTTTCTTTTATTAATGAGAGACATGTGATGATGGATTGAATGCTAGAAGAATAGATTTGCAGTTTGAGACTTAGAGACCGAACCTTTTCCCAGAACCATGAAAGTCCTAAATGACCGTTTCACCCCGAATCTGTAATCACTAACAGAATTGAAAGATGCTACTTTTCTGACCTTCTCTGTGCCCTCTCTGACCGTTACTCCCCACACGGTCTCATATATACTCCCTCAACCCATTTGTCTTCATCTTCTAACTGAAACTACCAAAATACCCCTCTTCATCTAACCATGGTTAATTTTTCTCCCTCCATCATTATGTCTTGCTTTCTATGTTAGTCTTGATTATGGTTTCTTAATGCACCTACTTTGGCTGTGGTCATTCATAATATCCCTCTCTCAATTTCCATCCATTTCTATCATGCATCCCAACTAAACAAATAATAGTGCCATGTCATATCATTGGGCCACATAAATTATTAATGCACATTATTCTTATTTCTTATTTTATGTGATTCTCAATATACCCCATATCCTATACCATATCTTTAATTTATAATGTGCTATACCACCTAAAATATACCTTTTCACATGTATTTTACTTTTCAATTCTTTCACCAAATTATAATTGTGCTCTCTCTTTAAATTTTTATCATCCACAAGGGTAGTAGTAATTCTATTTTTCCTCCCCCATCGCTTTTTAATTGATAAGAAAGTTAATTTATTTAGTCTTTAGTGAATCACTATTTGATGAATTATGAAAAAATCTATTTCACTAAATTAATAATTGTTGAAAATGCTAAAACGAATCATATCTTTCGTACTTAATTGACCGAGATCGTTAATTGATGTTATCTTATTTCATTTACCAGATTTTAAACAAATATTTAGTTAAAGTATTAAAATTAAAATTAAAAAAAAATGTACGTCATTGGACGAGAAAATAAATTTAGTGATAATATAAATAAGTTATTATCTATGATGCACTATACTTCAACTTGGATCATGTATATATGAAAATTGTGTCTCACCACTCGCTTCTATTTACGGGGTTACCAAATGTGTTTTGTATTGTTCATAGATTAGACTATCAGATCTTAATTGTATTAATCATTGTTCATGTACTTTTAATTGTGTTTAGTATTGTTCATAGATTGGGAGTATATGTTTGTCAATTGTTAGAGACTTGAAGGTCCTCTTGCTAAGGTCGACTCAATAATAAGGTAAGTAAAACACTTGTTTTAGATCTCCAAAATAAGAAAGTCTAAAAAAAAAATTCACTACTAATATTTCTCTATTAAATTAATTATAAAATTATGCTTTAGAAAAAAGACCTCAACTTTTTTTACTAATATACCTTTATTAAATTAATTATAAAAATATGTTTAAGAATAAAAAAAAGCCTAAAAAATATTTTATTATTAATATAACTCTATTAAATTAGTTATTAATTATAAGTTTATGTTTGAGAATAAAATTTCATTAAATTATTATTATCTATTAATTTTATTTGGTATTAAAAATTATAATTAATGAGTTAAAACCTTTATTTAATAAATTATAATTTTGTTTACAAAAATACTCTTATAACAAATTTGATATCTATATTCTTCTTTTATTTTTGTGTCTCTATGTGACTTTTATTGTCTCTCCTTATTTCCTTCTCTTCTAAAAGTTCTCTTTTTTTTAGGGTTTTAACCAATAACATTCATTGAATCTCATATTGTTTGTGTATAACAATTTTTTGTTTTTTTCTTTTTATTTTTATTTTTATTTTTTTATTCTGTTTTGGATTTGTATTAGAATTAGAAATACGTTTCTTTTTTCCAATTTTGTTTTTTGACACTTTTCAATTTACAAGTTTCGAGT
>Ga0214544_1013289_pt1 | contig 10090 bp, 6 predicted proteins | sample CNSS3metaG_FD_160074 | JGI IMG/M metagenome (GOLD analysis project Ga0214544, IMG submission 160074) | Root nodule microbial communities from cowpea collected in UCLA plant growth center, Los Angeles, California, USA - CNSS3 | ecosystem: Host-associated > Plants > Roots > Nodule | place: USA...
ACAAGTTTCATCGGGGAAGAGTTAGATGAAAAGGATGGAGATAATGATGTAATTAGAAGATTAGAGGATTAATTAGACATAGACATTTGACATTTGAATTTATGAGATTAAGAACACTAAGATGATGGAAGTTCAAATTGAGATTATAATTGGGAAATTGGATTGAGATAGATTGAAGTTAATTTGAAGACGCTTTACTTCTGCAAAAGAATATTTTGTTGAAGGAGAAAAAAAAAATCAAGATGACTTCATTGCAAAGACATGTTTGTATGACTTTTTTCGATGTATAATGAACATATCCTTTCTTGCAATATTGTTGTTGACTTTTTTCGATGTATAATGAACATATCCTTTCTTGCAATATTGTTGTTGTCTTATTTGCAGCTTTTGTCGTTGCTGGAACTATGTGGTATGGTTCAACAACTCCAATTGAATTATTTGGACCTACCCGGTAGCAGTGGGATAGGGATACATCCATCAAAAAATATATCGAAGAGTGGGAACTAGACTAGTCAAAAATCAAAATTTATTAGAAGCTTGGTCTAGGGTTCATGAAGTAACGACGTTAATATATATATGAAAAGGACAGAGGAATCACCACCATATATAGTTTCTTAAGAAAGAATAGAAAAACCTTGTTTGGTAGGAAAACAATGGTCTTCAAAATTAAATTTGAGTTCTGAAATTGCTTTAGCATCTATCGTTGATCAACCTGTCTTATCTAAGACCGAAATATGACATAGGAGGTAATGTCATATAACCAAAAAAAACCTAGTGGAGTTTAAGAAAGGATTGTTTGGTAGTGACAAAGTTGAGCAAGTTCACTATAATTTACACAATTTCCTTAGTCCTAAAAATTCATTGACTATCAACCCTAAGCCATGAACTCATCTTGTCCTAAGTAAGCTGGAAGATTGCTAGAAATATATATCCAACATAATCTCACACAAAGAGCATGTTGAACAAGCTGTGCTAGACAGTTTGTTTGAGTTGACTAATACACGTGACTAAATACTAAGCCATTAAGACAAATATTATAAAAATTGAACTGTACTAGATGGGATGCACCCAGCCCATGCAGTAGTGCAAAAAGCAAGGGCAATGCTTGAAGGCCTCGGAAGCAAGCTACTGCAATTGAACCTCTCTCCCTTAAAAAATAAATTTAATATCATGTGAACCAATGGTTCACGTATCAGATATTAAACTGATAAGAACAGATACTACACTTGATCTTAGCCAAAAGGCCGAGAAAGGTATGATTTGCACTGAGTACGGATTCTAGTTTTATATTCTAAGTTGCAGCTTCTTGTTAGAGTCATGATGAAGGTGGGACTTTGTCACTTGAGATTAGGTTGGAGAGCACAATCATTTTTCTTGTATCCTTCTTTTTGTATGTATTGCATCCAATAACATGTTTTCCTTCTGGTAGAGAACTCACTGTCCAGATGCCATTCTGTTCAAGGGCTATTAGTTCTTCTGTCATTGCTTTCTTCGAATGTTCATACCATGAAGCATCTTCATAAGATTCTGGTTCAGTATGTGAGTCAACAGAGCAAATAACCTATTTGAAAGAAGACAGTCTTCCATAGAAACGTGATCCTTAATACAATATCTAGTTTTCTTTTCAGTTTTAATAGCAAATGAAGTTTGAAAATCTTGTAAATAAGCAGGAACATTTTTGTGTCCAGTAGACCTTCTAGGACAATTTTGCTCTGACGCAGAATCAAAAGCTTGTTCAGTATCAATACTATCAGATTTATTCAGATTATCAGGATCATCAATGTTCTGGGCATGCGTTATATGGTTTTCAGAATCAATGTTATCATTTAAGTTTTTACTCTTATGGACAGTAAGATCAAAATCATAATCCTTTATTTTCTCAAAAACAGGAGTAATCATCTTGTCAATAGAATTTTCCTGAGAAATAGTTTTGGAATGAAATTTATCTTCATAGAAGATAACATTTCTAGAAATATGAATGCAATGGGAATTTAGATCATATACAGTACAATGCTTAACATTTGGTTTGAACATGAGGAACATACCTATCCTTGCTCTGGAATATATTTAGTCCGATTCACAGAAATAGTAGACATAACACAAACATCCAAAAACATGCAGCTGCTTCATATCAAAAGAATTAACATATATCTGGTATTTCCATTGTCAGGATTACTACTACCCAGAAACCCATGTTTCTCGAAACAAACGAACTCACTGTGCCCTCCAACCTTTTTGCAGTAGGTACGAGTAGTAGTTGTATTGTTGATCTTATTCTCAGTTCCATTGAAGAAATTGTTCCCTCCATTTTGCCTCTCGTGTTGAACCACATAGGAAAAGATCTTTGAAATGGATGAAATTGGGTCCATACATGAGAAGTAACATTGTTGTATTGCTTGTTGAGGCCCCTCAAGAATTGCATAGCATGATCCTCAATCTTTCTCTGATGAATGGTAGTTGTGGGACTCTTACACAGGTGACACAAGGGAGATTGCTGGGTTCTCGCAGGGAAGTAAAATTTTTTCCTAAATGTTGTAGATGAAGGATTGGTGATGGAATTAAGAGTTCTTTAAAAGATTGGTAAGGCTTTGAACATTGTTGTCACTTGAGTTAGAAGCCACACGTCAAAAACCAAAAAAGTGATGGTTCACTCTTGGAGTGGGCGTGCCAACAAATTGCACAACACACAGCCCAACCAAGCATGATTAAAATCTGCATTAGATAAGTCCTACCCCAACAGCAAAAAATTGAATTAGTTGCACTACACATTCACAACTATATGAATATAAAAAAGATGTAAAGATCATTTGTGACCATGACATCATAAAAAAAATTGGACTGATCTAGGTGAGATGAATCATTTCCTTGATGCAGTGCAAATCAAAGGCGATGCTTGAGAGTCACTTAAGGCAAAAGGTAATGAAGATTCTAAAACAAAAGATAATAAAGTTTGTAAGCCAAATTAAATAGTAAAGATTGCAAAATCAGAAAAGTTTGTGTGTCACAGCTCAAAGCTAGCATATTTAACAAAAAGGCAAGGTTTTATATAAAGCCAGTGCAAGCGATTAACTCATAATATATAATACTTAAGGCACAAAGGCAAATAATATTATAAAAAGCTTAAAACTGATATAGGAGGGATGCACCAATCCTTTGCAAAAGTGCAAAATAAAGGAGATGCTCAAGTGCCACGGTAGCAAGCTACTGCATATGACCCTTTCCCTTAAAAAATAAATTTAATATCGTGTGAACCAATGGTCCACATATCAGATATTAAACTGATAAGAACAGATACTACACTTGATCTTAGCCAAAAGGCCGAGAAAGGTATGCTTTGAATTGAATATGGATTCTAGTTTTATATTCTAAGCTGGAGTTTCTTGTCAGTGCCCTGACGAATGTGGGACTTGGGAGATAGTTAAAACTGTGAAACTGATGTATGTGTTCAAACACACTCGTCCTTGGAGAAATAACTTGTTTGAATATATTTTTAGTTATTATGCTGTTTTTTCAATGCACTCTCTAAGTTCATACTGTCAATAAGAACTTAGGGATGAAATGTTTGACTCAAGTTCGAAGAGATTGAATCCAAATTACTTCTGAAACATAAATTTTAAAAAAATTATTCTTTCAGCTATGTTGTTCAGATTTAAGATAAAACTTGAACTATTTTAGATAAAGCATATTATATAGAGCATCATATTAATTGTAATGATCCTTTTGTAATTATCACTGTCTTTTTGAAGTTGATCTCTCACAAATACACAAAGGGGCGCTTATTCATACACAAAGTTGAGCTCTATTGCCTTTTGTAATTTTTCTTGAAAGAATTTCTAATTCTTTAAATAAATGAATTACTCTCTTAAATTATCTCATCCAAACATAAAGTAAAATGACATGTTTGGATGAGGAAATTAAAAGAAAATTGAAATTGAGAAATTTTAAAAAGGTATTTCAAATAACTAAAAAGGTAGAATTGTAAATTCACTTAACAAAAAAAGAAATTGAAATTCTCCAAGTTGTGAAATTGGTCATTAGTTAGGACATAACAATTCACAGGTACAAAAGGTCGAGTCGAGTCGGAGACGAAAGTTGAGTTGGGCTGGTCCGAGATGAAGGTCAAGTCAGGCCTGCTCGGAATGAAGGTCATGTGGAGCTGACTCGGGACAAAGGTCAAGTTGAGCTGGTCTGTGACCAAGGTCGAGACGAGTCAACTCGGGCCAAAGGTCAAGCCAAGTTATCCTGAACCTAAAAAGAAGACAACAGAACTTACTCTATTTGACTCTTTGATTAGGTAGTTGCATAGAGTTCCTCACAAAGATCACAATTACGGTTCTTGATCGTAAAAAAGGAGAAGAACGAGTGAGAGACAAGCTAAAGAGAAGTTAGAGAGATTTTAGAGTGTTTGGTTGTAGAGAGATCGTGGTTTTATAAAAATGAATTTTAGTTATTAAAACCTTTATCTAACTTAACCCTTTAATATTAAAATATTGTAGTGTTCTATTTTTAATAAAACCACCAATACTCTTATACCGTTTTACATTATTCGTGAACTATTCACCACCACCCAAAAAGCTTTGTGACCTTACATTATCCGTGACAAATGGGTAACAAATCCATGGTAATGTCATCCCTTTTCCACTTCGACACCTAAAATTGTTGCATCATACCACCTAATCTTAGATGTTCCACTTTGCTTTCTAACCCACTGATCTACAATCATCTCTCAGCAGCATCCTTGTTTAACTTATCATTTGTAGAAACACAAACTCCTCCCTTTGAACCTAAGAACTTCATCTTCTCCCGTCTTGAAATCTCTAGCTTTACCGGTGCCTAAGAGCCTTATGATAAATCTCAAATTAAAATCACATGATGACCTTTCCTTAACCATTTTAAGGAATTCATTAGTTATAAACATGTGCCTGCACTAATAAAACCTCTTCACAACTTTACTCCAAGCTTAGATCCCTAACTTTTATACTACCACTCCTTTACCATCAAACCAATAACTTGAATCCTTTTTCAGCTCAGAGCATCTACTATCACATTTTTACTTCTAAGATGACACCACTCCAAAGAACATAGTCTTTAAGAACTCAATTCACTTCCTTCGTCTTAAGAAAAATTTAAGATTTCGCGTCCGCATTAGTTTCCATTTCCTAATTTTTTGATCGAAAGATTGACGAGGTCCTAATTTCCTCCCAATCTCACATCAATGCTTGGAACCCCACATGCCATTGATGGATTCGTTGCCCAAGAGGAGGTAAATATGAACATAGATTTTACTCAAGATCAACAAAAACTGAATAAGATGCTTATTATGTATCAGTCTTTTAATTGTGTTAGCTTAGAAATGTAGCTTAAGATTTTCTTACGAAAGTAGAAAAAATAGGCAATATAATGAATTCAAGTTATTTGAGTTTCTTTTAGCAAGGGACTTACCTAATGCTTCATAAATGTGCCTGAGTAGAAATCATTTAATCATTTGATTGTCCTTGTTGAAAGTAATCAATGGTAAGCTGAACTGTAGTTGAATTTTGTGAAGTCAGATTTATGCATAAGGATTTAAACTATTTGGAAAACGTAAAATAGAACATTTTAATGTGGTTGCAACTTCAAAAAACTGAACTGAACTTCTCTTTGTGTGCATACAAACGGAAATTAGGAGCAGTCTGAATAAATATATGTCTGAGTAAATATATAAAAATGGGAAGTAGAAGAATTTTGAGATTGAGACTCTAACTTCATCTTACAACAATTAAAGTATCTTCTAGCTTTGCATTTTAAAATGGAAAGACTTTACGAGGACTAAAAATAAACTGGAATAAGAGGGTGCACCCAGCTCTTGCAATAGTGCAAAACAAAAGCGATGCTCAAGAGCCACAGTAGCAAGCCACTGCAATTGACCCTTTCCCTAAAAAAATAAATTTAATATCGTGTGAACCAATGGTCCACATATCAGATATTAAACTGATAAGAACAGATACTACACTTGATCTTAGCCAAAAGGCCGAGAAAGGTATGATTTGTTTTGACTATGTATTCTGCTTTTATATTCCAAGTTCCAGTTTCTTGTCAGATTCCTGATGAATGTGGGACTTTGTCACTAATTTGATATAACCATAGGAATATAATTTTACAGTTAAACCAGAATTTATGTATTATTATTCAAATCTGATACTAATAACTGACTTACAACACATTGTATTATTTACAGATAATTTACTTGAATATAAAGTTATAATTTATGTTTGTTCTTTTTCGGTGCTCAAAGGATGGTTTTGAATGCCCAAAATTGGAAGGAGAAAGTTTTTCTAAAAAAATCAGTCGCTGAATCATTGTTTAGTATTGTCTAAAACAAAATAGCTTTTGATGTTTGGTCCTAAGCAAGGACTTGACAGTTTGAACAGTGTTCATGTAGTTTTAAAAGACCTTACCAAATGTAAAATTTGAATACAAGTTTTAGCTATATTATTCAATATTTTAGATAAAACTTTATTACTTTTAGAAAGGAGGAACAAATCACCAAAGATTGATCAATAGAATTTTATGGTTGTGAAGTCTAAAAAAGTTGATATACATAAAAGATTCGAGAGAGCTATTTGATATGACTAATAAGTATCATTATAGTTAGACTCAAAAAAGTGTGTCTTTGATGAGAGGTACTGCCTCTCATTTGGAAGAATCCAGAAAAAAAAAAAAAAAAAAAAAAAAAAAAAAAAAAAAAAAAACTTTGTTTGACAACACATGTCTCAAAAATTTTACTTTTTCATCTAAAACTTTCATTTTCTTATGATTTTACGTACAACTTTTTGCTCCTATCAGACATCAAGTTCAACATTATGTGTTATTTTGTGTTTTGAAGAGCTTCATGGTGTGGTATAAGATGTTTATATGCTTGTATCCACCTGGGGAAGAAAAAAAGCAAAGACAATGTATCCACTAAAATAAATTTTGAACAACTCTAACTACAGCAAGTAAACATCTTTTCTTCTTATCTGTAAACCAAATTAACTGACTAGAACATATATAAAAAATTAATTTAACAACGTGTGAACCAATGGTCCATATATAAAATATTTAACTGACAAGAACAGATACTATACTCTTAGCCAAAAGGCCGAATATTCCGAACTACATCTTTTTGTCAGAGTTCAGATAAATGTCGACTTTGTCCCTTGATTTAGATGCTTCTGGAAAGTGCAAAATAATTTCAGAATTAAATCACTCATAAGTGAGTTCAAATGATATTCTTCTTTATAGTAATAGTTTCCTTGGATCTGTTATTGGCTACTATTGTGTTTCATTTTCATACTATCTAAAGAAATGAAAATGATAACAATCCAGTTTCATCGATCTCACATGTTTGTAGTGAGGAAGAACTACAGAACTATGTTGAGTCTCAGATACCATAGTTCAACTGTTTTGAAAAGGATGCAATAAACTGTTGAAGAAGTTCAAAGCAAAACAGTCTCATCTGTTCACTCTTGCAAACATTTCATCACTTATTATATTATCTGTTTTTGATGGTAAAATGTTTGGTTTAATTTCAAAATAACAGAGTGTCAACTATTATTTAATAGAGAAGACAAAGCAACAACTTATTGAATCTACCTTCCCACAGCATGCCATGATTTGTAGTGCATAATGAATTTTTGGTGTTTATCCAACACATTATATTGTTTCCTTAGGAGAACCGAAAACTGTGAACCATGTCCCAATTTGGCCAGCTAATCGTCCAAACTTATGAAAATGGGATAATTTTCCATCAACCAAATACATGGCAGCTTATAGTACTTGTGAAATGTCTAATAGAAATGTTTACAAACAAAGCCTACATTTTGTAAGATATACACGAAAAAACAAATATATAATCTAAGCAATAAAGTTCTCACACCAGCAAGATTCATATTAAGCTACTTCTCACACTGTTGTTTCATTTTCTTTACTTTAGGATGTAGGATATAATTACCATAAAGTTCGTTGTTTAACCGATCACAGCTTTAAAACAATTGTCTTCTTTTCTTTTGTGTGGAATATAGGATAATTGGATGAATTTAGGAAAGACACAACGTCCTAATTTTTACTCTACTATCTGGCATAGAGTAAACATTTGAAACTGTTCAAATCTTGTAGTTCTGATCTTCCTTTGCAACTTTCTAGTATTCAGAGAATGTCATTTTCTACTGTCTTCTCATAACCAGAATTTTTGTTACTACTAAAAACTGAACTTCCATTATGTTTCTATGTTGGACATTTTGATGTCCTTGTGTGCAATACACTCTGAACTTTCAATATCTATGCACCGTGCCAAACATTATTCTGCATACACACTGAACTTTCGATATCTATGCACCGTATATGAAATACATCAAACATTTTGCATATATATATATATATATATATAAAATACTGATATTCAGTTCGCTATTATGCATCTTGTCAAATACACATATATATTCAATACATAAAATTGTTGGGACCAAACATATTCGCTTGATGGTGGCACCTTTGTCCATCAAGGATTTTGCTGCTCTGGTAGAGAAGGCCATAGTAATGGAGAAGATGAAGCGTGAGGTGGAAGGTCAGTGCCCACAGCAGCCATAGCCGCCTCAGAGGATCGGTGGACCATCTGGGTCCAGGCCCAGACATGAGGAGCGGAGGAGACCGTATGATAGACCACACCATCAGCCTCAGGGGTCTAGGAGCTTTTCTCCTCAGCAGGGCCGAGTTCGGTGTTACACATGTGGAGGACCCCACCCGAGGTATGCTTGTCCGCGTAGGGAGGGTTACCTTAGGTGCAACAACTGTGGCAAGGAAGGCCACTTTGGGAAGGACTGTCCCAACCTTGTCAGGGCAGCGACACGCCCTCCAGTTCAAACACCCCATCAGCATCAGGGGAGAGACAGAGGCAACAGGCCTCAGGCGACAGGCAGAGTCTATGCCATGACCGGAGCTGAGGTTGCAGGTTCAGGTAACCTTGTTATATGTTATTGTGTGATTTCTAGGATGAGATGTTGTGTGTTATATGATTCTGGAGCGACACACTCTTTTGTGTCAAATGCATGTGTGGAATGGTTGGGTCTGCCGATGCGCGAGCTGCAGTGTGAGCTTGCGGTGTCTACTCCGACGTCGGGTTTGGTCAAGACATCGTCCTTATGTGCTAGGTGCCTAGTGGAGGTAGAGGGACGCAGGTACAGGGTGAACTTAATTTGCCTACCTCTACAGGAGTTAGAGGTGATCTTAGGAATGGATTGGCTCTCTGCCAATTGCATTCTGATAGATTGTCAGGAGAAGAAGTTGCTGTTTCCCGACTCAGAGGAGCCTGAGTTAGTGTCTTCTCAGGGTGTTATGAGGGAACTACATGATGGCGCGCAGTGCTACATGATCTTCACACATATGGAGGTGGAGAGAGGAGAGGCAACGTCAGTGATACCGGTTGTCCAGGATTTTGGGGATGTATTCCCGGAGGAGGTACCAGGATTGCCTCCCAGTAGAGAAGTGAAGTTCTCTATCGATCTAGTGCCGGGGACAGGTCCAGTATCGATGGCTCCCTACCGCATGGCTCCGACAGAGTTAGTTGAACTCAAGAAACAGATAGAAGAGCTGATGGAAAAACAGTTCATTTGACCCAACACTTCGCCTTGGGGAGCACCAGTGTTGCTGGTAAAGAAGAAAGATGGGAGTTTACGTCTGTGTGTGGAGTACCGGCAATTGAACAAGATGACGATCAAGAACAAGTATCCACTCCCGAGAATCGATGACTTGATGGATCAGTTGCATGGGTCATCGGTGTTCTCGAAGATAGATCTGCGATCGGGTTATCATCAGATTTTGGTGAAGGCTGATGATGTGCAGAAGACGGCCTTCAGATCCAGATACGGCCACTATGAGTATGTGGTTATGCCGTTTGGTGTGACCAACGCCCCGACAGTGTTCATGGACTACATGAACAGGATCTTCCGGCCCTTCCTAGATAAGTTTGTCGTGGTCTTCATAGACGACATCCTTATCTACTCCAGGACTCAGGAGGAACATGCAGAACACCTGAGGTTGGTGCTTGGTGTTTTGAGAGAGAAGCAGTTGTATG
>Ga0214544_1013291_pt1 | contig 10088 bp, 5 predicted proteins | sample CNSS3metaG_FD_160074 | JGI IMG/M metagenome (GOLD analysis project Ga0214544, IMG submission 160074) | Root nodule microbial communities from cowpea collected in UCLA plant growth center, Los Angeles, California, USA - CNSS3 | ecosystem: Host-associated > Plants > Roots > Nodule | place: USA...
TATTGATCAGATAGAAGTAAGCATTAAGAGCAGAACAATAATACCAATACTGAGTAAAACAGAAATGCTATATATAAATATCACCAGATTACATCCAAGTTCGAGTAGATTACATTCAATCCCAAAGAAGAAGATTAGCTACTCATGGCAGCCATCAAATCCTAAGAACTAAGAAGAAGAAGAAGAAGAATTAAGATCTGTGTGATGCTCCTGGTAGCAGCTCTGCAGCACGGATGCGTTCTTCTCCAAAATTCCAAGCTCCCCCTCACTTTCTGATGCACGGAGAATATATACCCACGAAGGTCTCGCTCAAGCTACGTGAGTCTCGCTTGAGCGAGACAGCATTCTTCATGCTAAAGAAAGCTTCTCGCTTGGGCGAGACGTGCTGAAACCAATGTCTCGCTTAGGCGAGCAAGAGTACTTCGAGCTGAAGAAAGGATCTCGCTTAGGCGAGATTGGCAGCATCTGAGCTCGCCTGGGCGAGAATGGCGGCAAGAGAGAGTCTCCACTGCACGAACTCTCGCTTAGGCGAGAGTCTGCGTCGCTTAAGCGAGAATGGCGGCAGTGGTTTTAGCTTAGGCAAGAAAGCTTTGGTTTTGAGCGACGTTGACAGCATTCCTTCCTTATTTTCTCTGTTTCTTGCTTTCTCCTTCACTCTTCTTGAGTTCTCTTTAATCTTTCCTGAAAAACACACAAAATAGGATCAAATGATTTCTTTAAATCAAAACTTGGAAGCATGTGATTGAAACTTAGGTTTAGGGAGAATCAATATGAAATGAACACAAATTTAAAGCATAAGTGCCAGAGTTTGTTATGAATCTTTACTGAATTTTTGCACTTATCAATCAATCGTATTATTAAAAAAATAATAATTAAATAACACACAAACGGTATACATAGGACTTAAACCCAAGTCCTCTCACACATCACAGTACTCTCAAACACTTGAGCTAGTACTTTTCCACGTCATATTAATCAAAATTTAATGCCATAAAGGCTTCTACTACCCGCATTAATTAATTAATTAATTAATTAATTAAATTTCATGGGTCTTACATGTCCTTCGCCAGGCGGTCTAGAAGCGGGCAGCTCCTGGCGCTTCGTGAGTAGTGTAGGCGATTTTGCTGCAACAGATGGGTGTTATGCTTGCTGTGGTGTGCATGATCTACAAGGCTTCTAGGATATCTAAAGGTCAGCTTACTGGTGTTCCTTGAGTTGTGGCTAGGAACGTATCCCTTAAGTTGAGCTTGGGATAGAGGTTAAGCATGTGGCATTCCTCAAGTTGAGCTCGGAATGGAAACCCTCGAGTTGAGCTCGGGATGGCGGATGAACACGATGAACCCTTGAGTTGAGCTCAGGTTGGCGAGTGTTGTCGGTGTAAGTGTGCTGGTTGGGGCCAGTATGGATGGGTCCAGATAGATTGCCCACCTTAGCAAATAGTTGACGAGTTTGGTAGTCTTTGGACGTTATGACCTATGTTTATATTTGGGAACCCCACCTGGTGTTACGGTGTATGATCCGTAGCATGGTTTCCCGCACGTGCTCTATCGGTTGTGGCCGATAGCTATGGTAGCAAGACATCTTGTGGTACTCACTAGAAGACGTAGAACACGATTAACATGGTTGTGGCCATGTGGTATGGAATCAAATGAAGGAATTCCTTTGGTGTGATTATGTGATATATATAATTGTGCCATGTATATATATGTTTATTTTGTTAGCTCACCCTATCTGAATGTGTTTGGCGATAATCATGTATGCGGTACACGGGAGCAGATGATGTTGCAGGTTGATCTAGTGAGGCTTAGAGCTAGAGCGGGGCTAGACTGGGATCCACATTTTTTACATAGAGTTTATTATGTTTTGGAATAATTTGTACTAATTTACATTATTAGACTTGGATTTTATTATGGATTTTATATTGAGTTATAATAGGGATTTTGACAAACTTTTATTACTAAATAAAAGTTGAAAATTCTCGCATTTTTGGGAAATGGATTTATAATTAATGAGATTTTATTTTCTTATTTTATTTTAATTATTTAAACCCGTAATATCTGGCAGGAGTGTTACATATAACAAATGGACTGGGAACTTGAGGGTAAGCCATAACCAAATTCAAGCACATTTTGAGCATTTTCACTTTTAGAGCTAGATCTCAAAGGTAATATGTTATGAAAAGGGGTGTGGATTGCTATAGTATGGACATTATGGAATCATAGGAACAATATTGTTTTTAGGAATGGTGTACCAGACCCTCAGGAGATCTTTAGTTTGACCCAAGTGAAGGTATGGGCATGGTTGAAAAATAAAATGAAAAATATAAATTTTTCATTCTATGATTGGTGCCTATGTTGCAGGGAGAGGGCTACCTGGAAATTCATTGGAACCACTTTTTTCACTTGCATTTCAATATGCAAGAGGAGTGGTTGTAATTTGTGACAAACCGATATTTTGTGCTTGAGGGCTAAGTATAACATAAATGAGTAAAAGAATACCCTTATGTACTCACTTTACTTATATGTACCAGATAATCTTTATAATCCTTTGTGAAAATCTACAGGAAGATGGAAATGTTCTTGGTAGCTAAAACGATATGATATACTTGTTGGTTTTGTAATTGATGAACTAGTTATTTTTTGTGTAAAAGGGTTAAAGCACCCCAAGTACTTTATTATTAATATATCATTTATTTGCAGATAAAAAAAACACACATCATCGATCATGTAAATATAATAAATAAACCTTGATATCTCATTGACAAAAACGCATGCCTTAAGCATATATGGATGGAATGGCTATTCATTTTCCGTTTTTAGGCCACTGGAACTTTAGAAAAGAAAACATGATATATTTATTAAAAATGAAAAATTGAAGCTATAATTAATATATACATTTACTTTTTTATTCAGACGTTAAGTCTTTGTCCACGCTAATCAACTCAAGATTTACCATATGTAATAAAACATCTTTTACTTCATGGTCACATATGTCAACATAAATAAATTTATATTAATTTATATTTGATTATTACTTTGTGTCGGCTTAGAGAGAGGGCTTCACCCACTCTATTATTTTTATTTATTCTTAAATCATTTCAGAGTCGACTTAACCTGGTGTTCCTTAACACTACTATAATCTTTTATATTATATGGAATTTTCCTTACAAATTTGTTAAAAAAATTGTGATGTAATTTCCTGTGTTGAGTGTTTTGGTATTCTCTAGGACCAATTTTAGTGTCATAAAACCAGTAGCATTTGTGTACTGTTATAGCACCTGGCGGCGTGAGCGAGCCGCCAGGCGGACGAGAGTTCAAGCAAGGGCAGTGGTCACAGCGGAAGTGAGGCGCCTAGCGGCGATGATGGTAGCACCAGGCGATGACGACGAATCAGGGCGCCTGGCGGTGTCATGGTGTCCGTCAGGCGGTAGCGGTACTGGGAGAGTGTTGATGGCGCATGATGCCTGGTGATGTGGGATGCCCGCCAGGCGGTCTGGAACTAAGTTCCGCCTAGCAATGTGAGATGCACGCCAGGCGGTTTTGGTCCAGTGATGGTGCGTGAGAAAGGTTTTCTACACCGCTTTAAGTGATGTTGTGATGCGATGCTTTGGCTGGGGGCCCAGTTACGAGTTTAACTTGTATTGGGATAACACGTGACCACTATAGGTTGTAGCCTGGTGGTTTAGGAAGTCCAGTGGAGTGTGCGAGTTGTGGCTCGTACGTCGAGGTTCGAGTGATTTCCCTCTTCAGAGTGATTCTGTTAGAGCGTTGGTAGTCTGGAACAGCTACAAACTTTATGTTTGTTTCGGGGAATTCCACTTGGTGTCATAGTGAGATGCTGTGACAATGTTATTCCCACGTGTGGACTATCAGGTGGTGGCCTGTAGTCGGAGGGGCGAGTGGACACTCGTGCAGCAAAAAGCGATCATAGATATCACCTAAAGGGTATAGAAATGATAGACGTCTAAAGGTAGTGTAGGAAGTGAAGTGTGAAAAGAAAAGGGAAAAGTGTACTAACCCGGGTTTACTTTTGATTAATATTGTATTGATTATGATATTGTTGTTTTTATTTAACGAGTTCACCTACTTGTGTGTGTGTGGCGATGATCATGTAACTCGTTACATGGGAGCAGATGTTAATGTAGGTGGACAGACTGAGACATAGAGACGGAGAGGGGATCTTATGGGAGTTTATCGATTTTTATTTTGTTATGATATGGAGTTGATGTAATAAAATTTTATAGACACCTACTTTACAGTTCGATTTTGCTGCGCGGTTTGATTAATTGTTTTGGTGCGTTAAACTTTGACTCTAAATCTATTCCCGTGTTTTGGGAAATTGTTCATAATAAATGAGGCTGTTCAGTTAAATATTATCGTTAATTATTTTATAAGTAATTTACGACTAGGACATTACATAAGGCATCAAGCTATACAGAAAATAGGGAGCAGAAAAGGTATTTAAGGGCACAAAAAAGGGGGTTTTGATATACTGGGTTGTTCAACCCGATCGGAAACCAACTTCCAAGATCATGAAATTCATCAGATTTCACAATTTTGCCACGATCTCGCTGCAAACTCACTCGTGTACAAACATGATTCAATGCTCAATCCAACTCAAGACAAGAATGTGACATCATAGATCGAGCAATCTCACAACCTAACCAGCAATCTTGGCAACATTAGAGATACGGTTATATTAAAAATCCCATACCCAAAGAATTTCCAGGGAATCTTTAGAAATTCCCCCAACACAAGACAAATACTTTTCCAAACTTCAAAGGATCTTACACTCATTATAAATACACTTAAGTAAAATTTTCATATTGTTATTACAAAAAACACATGATCAGTGACAAGAAAATCATTTTCAATATGAAGAAGCACAACAAAATCATAAAATTAAGAATATGAATACTCTAGTAAATAAAAAATTACACACATAAAGCATAAAATAAGAATATTAAGACAACTGCCTCCATAAAAAACACATACAAGCACAAACTCGTGCCAATAGTATTTTGCAATGTTCCCACTATAGATAAGTAGCACAAGTTATACTCTACCCTGATTCATCTCAGAGATAAGCTGTAAAATGAAAGATCCCTAAATTGAACCCGTAAATGGAACCAAAGGAATCTTCGCAGAATAACAAAACTAAAAAAATGGAGATAGAATCAATCGAAAGAAAACGGTTAGCCACAAACATACATCCCCAAAATGTAAAACCCTAAACCCATCACTTGCAATTATTCCCCAATTCGTAGAGCGTTTCTGATTCCCTCTTGGGTGCAAAGTTATGGTTTGTGAATGGGGGTTTTCTTTGTAAACATGAACGTCGTTTTGGCAAGGGTTGGAGCATGAAGCTCAACCCGATTGGGATGCGTTGCTACCATAGAGTCACATTGCTTGGGTCGACGATGAAGGTCGACGTTGCTGCGTGGGATGGAGGTTGCTGTGACAGAGTGACGAGTTTCCGGTGAGTGTGAGGTGAGGTTTCGAGATGATTGGGACGCGTTGCTGCCACGGAGTCACATTGCCTAGGTCGACGATGAAGGCCGACATTGCTGCGTGGGATGGAGGTTAATACGACAGAGTGACGAGTTTCAAGTGAGTGTGAGGTGAGGTTTCGAGAGGGGGAAGTGAGGTTTCGAGAATGTGAAGTGAGGTTTCGAGAGTGGGAGGTGAGGTTTCGAGAGTGTTAGAGTTTTTCTTTCTAACATAGAAGAAAAATTGGTCTGAACGGATTGGGTAATACAAAGTTACTTTAAACTATTATATTTTTAATAAAAATAATATAATTTTTACATATGAAAAATTTTCGTAGATAAAATTTTTTAAAATAATTTTTATATATATTTTTTATGATATTTGTTATCTACGCCAAATTTCATAGGTAACACTTTGTAGAAAATTTTTCCACCAAAGTGAGTCATGGTTACCTACGAAATTTTTGTACGTAATTTACTTTTCTTTTACCTACGAATTATTACATTATCTACGACTACTCTTCATAGATAAAATCAAATTATCTACGAAAAATATTTTGTAGATAAATTTTCCTAGATAATAGCCAATTTTCTTGTAGTGAAAAAATATTTTTCATAAAATATATAATTTAAACCAAAAATAAAATTTCATCAAAAATCTAATAAATACAAAAGTAAAAAACATTTTATAGAAAACATAGTATTCAAACAAAGTCTCTCAACATTACAAAAATAATGAGAGATGACAAAATTAATACAATGGATTAACATGCAGTCAACTTTTCTTAAAATTACGAATACTAATGCAATCAAAACTAATTTATATATGTAAAGAATGAATCGAAAAGATCTAACCTTGATAAAAAAAAAAACGTAAAAAGGAGTGTTTTGGGAGGTCACTCTCGTTACACACCACACCCCGCAGATGATGGTTGAAGCAGACGTTGGTTGCAAGAATTCTCGTCGTCGCGTGGCAACTACACAATAATCCTCTGTTGCTGCCGCCGTTTAGAGTCGTTTGCCGCTGCACTTCAACCACAATCCTTTGGCGCTGCACTTCAACCAAATAGCCACAACCGCACCTCGACCATCGTTGTTGCAGTTCCTCCGCCGCTGCAATTTCGTTCCCGTTGCCGCTGCCTTCACCAAAATTTGCGGAAAATTAGGGGTTTCAAGAATGGGATGCACCAAAACGGAATCAAGAGAGGAATCAAGAGAGAAACTAACCTTTCAACAATTAATCACTTGATCTCCACTGGTGCAGTTCGAAAATGGTAAAATCGTGTTCTCGTCTCGCGCAGTCGCGACGCTGCAGAGAAGAAGGTTAAGGGTTTAAGTTTCAATTTTTACGTCTGACGCGCTGTAGTTAGACGTGAGTTTACGTCTGACTGACACTAATCAGATGTAAATTTACGTCTGACAGGAGAAATCAGATGTAAATTTATGTCTGATGAGACTAATAATCAAACGTAAATCAGACTCGTAAATTTAATTACAAGTTTGCCATCGGTCATTTTTTATGTCTGATTCTGGTTGGTCAAACGTAAAATTGCAGACGTAAATTATGTTTTTTGTATAAGTGTCATCAATGAAATCTTTGTATAACCGTTATATGTAGCCTTTATTGCATTTGTAAAAGAAAAAAGTAATATAATTTTTTAAAAGAATATAGTTAAAATTTTATAAGGAGGAAAAATCACTTAGTGTAGTAACTATATTATAATGCAAAAACGTTTTTAAGCGAAAAAATATTGCCTTCTTATTTACCTTGGTAAGGTGGAAAAGGTATGGTATAATCATTCTTTACCCGAGAAAGTAAAGAAACAAAAGTATTCAATTTGTTTCACGTGTCCCACTACCAAATAGGAGGAGGCTTAAACATAAAGATACTTCACAATTACGAGAGGAACATAAAAGTGTCAATTATCTTTATGCTCTTCTTTATTGACGGGGACACACCCACAACCAACAAAAAGAAGACAAAATTCAAAATGCCTTTTCCTGCATTTCCTATTAATCATATATATATATATATATATGGTTTTTCATAATTGATCAGCGTGATCAGACTTAATATGAGTATTAATTTTATATTTATAAGGTGTGTTAAAGTTTTTAATATTATAAAAAATATATATTTTTGTCTTTCGTAGTGTTTTTATGCACGTGTCGACTGCAGAATAGCATATAGAATAATATCCTTCTATAAACGATCACAATCCAACACAAAAATCTGTACACTTTAAAACATTTCACCAAATCAAATTCTTTTGTATATCCCATAAGTCATATACCCGTATCATTTAAAGCATTATTTAAAGCACTCTACATATAAACAAGCCATATTTATTTCGCTGAATATTGACATGTGTATTATTACAAGAAAATTTTTAAATGACAGTCAATTTCAATGATAAAAGATAATTACTCATTATAATAATTGATATAAATATCAATTTATAAACTAAAAATTATTCATAACTATAATAATTTTTATTACAAATAAAAAATTATAATTAATTGTAAATTGGTTATTAATATTAGTTAGCATGTAAAAAAGAAATTGTCTCTAAATTAGTCATTAATTAATTAGTTAAAGACCAATTGAGATATCAAATCCTTTTGTAGTCAAAACCTCGATAGTTAATTAGTTATGAATTAAAAACAAATTCACAAATCAATTACAATTTTTATTAGAAATTATTTTAATTATTAATAATTTTTAATTTATAAATGTGTATGTCGTAAAAAAACACATGTACAAAGTGATAATAACAAAGAAATATAAATTTAATAAATTTTTTGGGTAGACCTTTTCATAAATGCTTAAAAAAATTCCAAGTTAAAATGAGTTTATATTTGAGATATTTTGACTAAGTTATTCTATATTAACTAAAGTCGAGTTTTATTTATGAAAAAAAGATATCTTTTTTCACTATATGGACAAGTTTATTTAAATAAAACTGTAATAACATATATTTACTAGATAGACACAAAAATAGAGGGAGAAGTTATTGTATTGAATAAATGCTTATATATATATTACTTTATGCTCCCTTGAGTTACTTTCACACCAGACATAATTCATGAAAACAATTCTGTAATATTCTTCTTCTCTCAGACACACACACTCTGGTCTCTTAGTTAACTATCAGCTTCACCTAGTAAATTCTTTCATATAAATAAATTACTGTATAATGCGTAAGCCCATAATTCCAAAATTTACTTAAGTCATTGTCTGCATAAATGTGGGATACTCTGCTCCTTTTGGTAGTCCCTTCAGGTTTGGGAAGTAAAAGACAAGAAAAAGTGAACAAAACGTCAAAAAACAGTGTATAATCTAAGGATACGAAGTTTATATTTATATAGAAAATGGAGTAAACATAAAGCATAGTCATAAATCAGTAAGTTACAATGACATAAAGAAATGTAGTCTTGTTAAATCTTAGTTTTCTTGAATATTACACGAAATTTGACCGAGACTATGGAGACGTAGAGATTCTGAACCGTAGAATGAGTTCCCAACTCTTACGAGGATGATATTGATATTTGTAAGAGAAAGAGAAAAGTGGTTATAGAAGGTTAATTACACTAGCATGCAGTGGATACTCGTTAACCTTGAATATCCATCAAGCAAGGACTCAACCGAAACATGAGAATGCAAAATTCCATTTGGTTAAGAGCGCCATCTCCATCCAAATCCCCCTCCATGAGCATGCACAACAACTCATCATCCCTCGCCTCCAAACCGAGCAAGTAGGTGCTCACCTTCAAGCTCTCAAACGTGATGAGCCCCATGTTCACGTCCATCAGCAAACGAAACCCGTTGCAGAGCTCCCCAACGAACCCTTCTACACCTAGTCTTGCAATCATTGAAGGGAAACAGTCCTCAAAGTCAAAACCCTCATCAGATTCCATGGTTGAATCAAAATATAACAAAACTGAGAGATATGAAGATAAAGAGAAACTAAGGGTTGGTGGTGGCTTATAAGAGAAGAATCGTGAACAGGTGGGGTCAGAGGGAGTGATAAGGTGGGGCAATTATATAAGCACAAAGAAGATAAGGAAGATGTTTTGTATTGCGTAGCTTCTTGCGGCTTTCGTTCCGACATCACACGCACTTTTCGTTGGACAGTTGAAACACTCGTCTCCTTCGTGGAAGATGCGCTTCTTCGCTTTTAGCAGTCACCAGTTTAATCATGATAGTAATTCAAGGTTGTGAAAGGGATAGTTGAAGGGATAGAGAAAATGTGTAGATAGTAGAGTGTAAAAGTAGTAGTTGGAGAAGTGTATTTGTAGTTGAGAGTAGTTGTATTGGATGTTGTGTTATTTGTTCTTCATGTTACAAATGGTAGGATACATGGGTATTTATAGACCCATAGATTATTCTAGAAACTCCTAGCTAGAACTTATGCAAATACTTCTAGATTTTTCTACATAGTTGAATGTTCTTGATTTTTCTTTCTATCCTATGCTTTTCTCCAATACTCTAGAAGTTTCTTTACATTTCAATAACTCTATCTTATATTTTTTAGATTCTTCTAGAATTTGCATTATACTTTAATACTCCTCCTTGATGCAAATTCGGTAACTCCAAGCA
>Ga0214544_1013293_pt1 | contig 10086 bp, 8 predicted proteins | sample CNSS3metaG_FD_160074 | JGI IMG/M metagenome (GOLD analysis project Ga0214544, IMG submission 160074) | Root nodule microbial communities from cowpea collected in UCLA plant growth center, Los Angeles, California, USA - CNSS3 | ecosystem: Host-associated > Plants > Roots > Nodule | place: USA...
TTGGCGCAACAAATACATCCTTATCAACAACAGGAGCCTTATCAAATATGTTCATCAGAGTTCGATGCCTAGACACTGAACACAACAGGGAAGACAATTAATTGGTCACTGCCTCGTCGAATCTAAGTGGAAAAGAAAAAAATAACTCCGGAATCACGAAAAGTGATCGCAGATTGTAACGTGATTATAATATGGCATAAATTAGGGCATGGAAATGAAGGAAATGAAAAAGGGAAAGAGACAGACGCTGCTCTTGGAAGAAGTAACCGCCCTGAAGGCGGGAACCGAGACGATCAATGGCCTGTCCAGTCTCCCGAATCCAGAAACCAACGCTGTAGATCGCTCTCCCAAGGGTTCCCATTTCCGCTACTGCTCACTGCTTTCGCTTCCACTCCCAAAGAAAAATGGAAGTGTAGAGTATCCATGTTTCACGGAGAGGGCATTTTCGGGTTTCCATCACTATGACAAAAATGGGCTTGGCCCATAACTAGCTGGGTTGAGCTTTTTCAGCTTCTTGATTTGGGTGTGAAAATTTTGACTTCTACTTCCTGCACCCCTACCATTTCTTCATGTTCCCTCTCAAGTTTTCAAAATTACATTTTACCTTCCATAAATGTCACTTTCGAGTTATATATTCAAAAAAACATTCGGACCAAGTTTTTTTGAACAAAATTTTCGGAATGAAATTTTGGAAACAAAATTTTCATAATGTAAACAATTTGATAGTAAAAAGTTAATTAAGTTTTAAATTCCTTATAAATTTATATATTTTTAAGATTGTCGATCAACTTTTCTTCGTATATTTAATATTTAAATTTTTTACATATTTTAATTAAATATCTACCGTGTATAGTTATAAGACGATTATTTTACAGTAGATTTAAAGTGTATAAGAATTTTAGAAAAATAATGTATAAACTATTTGATAAAGATTTTTATTCTTGAATTAAAGAAAGTAATTGTGTGGGTTCCAATTACAGTGTAGGAGAGGAGTTGGCTAAGAAGGAAAGAAAGAGAAGGGTTTGCATAGACAGAGAGGGAGAGAGAGGCGAATGACGCATATCTCGCGGCGCGTTCATGCAAATTCACAAACATAGATCCATAAAACACAAACTACACTAACTCCCATACGCACTTTTACAATTAACACTTCATACACACTAATCAATGGGTGCCGAGCCCTTTTCCCAATCCCAAATCCAAAACCAAAACCATAATCACAACTCCCGCCACGCGCCCTTGGTTCTCGGTCTCCAACCCTTCGCCCTCGTCGACAATGTCGCCACCGTCGATTGGTCCCTTCTCCGTCAAATTCCCGGCGAGCGCGGTGGCTCCGTTCCGGTTCGTGCGCTTTCTAATCCAACTCAATCGTCTCCATGAACGCGGTTAACTAACTTAATTAATTCCCTATCAACGTTCATTGTAGGTTGGAATTGAAGAACTGAATGGCATACTGGGCGAGGTTAAAGCCCACTCCCGCGACGCTCATTCTCCCATGAAAACTCTCGCCGGTGGCAGCGTTGCCAACACAATTCGCGGGCTCAGTAGCGGTTTTGGAATTTCAAGCGGAATTATTGGAGCCTACGGGGACGATGAACAAGGCCAGCTTTTTGTTAATAACATGACCTCCAATGGCGTCAACCTATCAAGACTCCGCAAGAAGCAAGGACACACGGCACAGGTTTCCTATTTCCTCACCTCATACGTACAAACTTCCCTTAGGGTGCATACTATTTTAATTTTGATGGAAAAGTCATACAAATGTTCAAACAACATTTGAAAGATACAATATCTAACTTTTGTCTCTGTAATTATGCATAACTCTATGCTTTTTTTAAAGAATTTGTTTCAAAATAATGTATTCAAACAATTGATGAAAGTAGTATAATATTTGTATTGGTATAGGTGTAAAAAAGAAAGGGTATCCGAGGAATTGAAGGTAACCTCAAGATGTAATTTACTCTGTCATAAAGCATAACAATGGGTTTTTTGTGTTCTAGTGTGTTTGCTTGGTTGATGACTTGGGCAACCGCACAATGCGACCTTGTCTCTCAAATGCTGTCAAAGTTCAGGTAATTCAAACACCCTTTCTTGATTCTTGGAGGGTGGGTTAGGGTGTCTTTTATGAAGGTTTTTTGACTGATATATGCTCTGTTTTTCCTTTTTGCAAGGCTCAAGAGTTGATTAAAGAGGATTTCATGGGATCCAAGGTTGATTTCTTTGGACTTTTTGTTGATACCCTATTCTGGATATTTTTATATTTTATTAATTATGTTTTTCTAATTGTCATGTGTTGACTGGGATTTATTTTATATAAGATTTTAGGGGCCAAATCGCTTTTTCACCTAAAGGTTCTCTGTTGACTTGGTTTTTTATATACTTACGTTTCAGTGGTTGGTGTTGAGATATGCAATACTCAACTTGGAAGTTATTCAAGCAGCAATTCATTTAGCCAAACAGGAAGGCCTTCTTATTTCCTTGGATTTGGCCAGTTTTGAGGTATTTAAAAACTTCCTCTTGCTTGAGCCTGGGAAGTTTGTGATTAGAGTTTTCATTTCCAACATATAAACTCAAAAAGGTTGTTTTGATAAAACCGAGTTTTTATGAAGTGCTTCTAAGTCTTATAACTCTTAGTCGGTTAGTCTACAGAAATTATAACTAAACATATTAGATTTGTTTTTGTTTTTGCTATACGTATTAGACTTTGTATTCTTTTCTGCATAATCTCAACTATTAATGTATGAAAGTTCAGATGATGACTACCATTATAAATTCGATTACAAAGGTGTAATTTTTAAGAAGACTTCTGCATAGTTTATTTAAATATTATATTTCTCATTCATGACCTTTTTATTTTGCCAAGATGGTCAGGAACTTTAAACTACCTCTTCTAAAGCTACTGGAATCTGGGAACATAGACCTTTGCTTTGCCAATGAGGATGAAGCAGCTGAACTTTTAAGGTGGCTGTTATTTGCATTTCACCCAGCACTATTGAAAATAGAATTTATCTTCAGTTTCTTAGTTAATGAAGAACTTGTTTTCATTAATTATGTATAATGTAATTTTGTCTTGTAAATAAGTTATATCAATTTACTTTACGATGGATTACAGGGGTGAACAGAATGCTGATTCTATAGCTGCTGTGGAATTTCTTTCCAAATACTGCCAATGGGCTGTGGTGACATTGGGCTCTAATGGGTGCATTGCTAAACATGGAAAGGAGGTATGTTAATTTTTTGTTCCTGTCATTATCTGATATTTTCTGCTAGGCTCCTTTCTCAATTCTCTCTGTTTCCTTTCCCACCATGAACCTTTTGTTATTTGCCTCAAGACACCATAATTAGCTAGACATTTGCGTAGTTTATTACTTTGTACGAATTTGTTACTGAAAGTTTTATATGTAAAAGAGGATGGGAGGTAATAAAGGTTTACAAACAGTACAAGCATTAAGCACATTGTGGTTAAAAACCGTTAGGGATAAGTTGAGTAGCTTTTGCTTTCTTGTTGTTTGGTCTTTGTGCCTGCTAGGGTTCTAGAATAGGTGTTGAAAACTGCACAAACTAAGGTTTTACATGTCAGATGATACGAGTCCCAGCCATTGGGGAAACAAAGGCAACCGATGCTACAGGAGCAGGGGACCTTTTTGCAAGTGGATTTCTGTATGGAGTGATCAAGGGTCTGTCACTAGAAGAATGCTGCAACGTAGGCGCATGCAGTGGTGGATCTGTTATCCGGTCACTTGGTGGTGAAGTGACATTGGAGAATTGGCAATGGATGTACAAGCAGATGCAGATCAAGGGTCTTCCCACGCCTACACAGATGTATGCAAATGAATATAGTGGCTAACTTTGCCCCCCTTTATTCATGTTGCCGTGGTTATATTTTACCGATTTTTTCTTTTCTCTTTTTATTGTCTTTTATTATTCATTTACTGACCGCCACACGAGTTATGGAAGCTATATATTTTTTAGGAAATTTCAATCTGGTTTGAGTCTTCAATGTACTTGAGCTGGGAGTAATTATGATACTCTCTCCTACTCTAATATTAACACTTTAAGACATGATTAATTAACTTTCTGAGTTCTTTCTGAAACTCTCTCCTTCTCTAATATTAACACTTTATGTTTGTCAACCGTTGTTACTGTACATTTAACAGGAGGTTTACTTTGGGGCTTTTATGAAGCCAATAGCCTGGCGCACTGTTCTTGGGAAGGGTTAATATACGAGTTTCTCTCCATTCAATTTAAAATCCCCTGGCTGTTTTATTGAATGTATTTTAAACTGAATAATAAATAAAATTGGAACAAATCGACTTTTTAACATGATTCATTTTAATATATAATAAAGTGTTCAAGATAAAAATTTAATTTATAATTGAGGCTAGTCTTTTCTCAAATCAAATATTTAATTCATTTGTTCAAAAGTAATAACGTATGATTAAAAAAGTTAATAATTTACTTTATCAAATTAAATTTTAGCTGTAACTATGTAAAACAAGTATTTATATAAATAAAACTTTTAATAAAATACCAATGGTGGTTCCCTAAACCAAATAGACAATGAATATTTTAAAACAATACCACGGTTAAATTATAACAAAACATTTATAAATAATTCACAATCACTTTTATCGTTTCTAACTGGTAACAATTTATTTTCATACATAAAGACAATGAGATAAAAAGTAAAAAAAACCGCTTATATAAATAAAGACAAAAGAAAATAATAAAATGATTGAGAAAGATTTTTTATTAAATGCAAAAGCAGTGTATAAAATGTTGGATTAAAAGAAAATATTAAAATATTTAATTAAAATGGGTAAAAGAACCTCAATATGACTGTAAAAAAAGAATTTTAATGTGAAAATTATAATTTTTATTTTGTAATACAGAATAAATTTTCAAAGTTCTATTTGTAATCGATAACTAAACTTGTACCGGACCTAGCGCACTCTTTTAACTTCAAAGGAATTAAATCTCAAAAAAGAACGATATTTAGAGCATAAGAGAAAAATAAACTCGATACTGTTACCATTTTATTACGATTTACCAGTTTTTAAAGTGCTAGTAGATAATACCGAAGCAAGTCAAAATTCCGAAGTTAATAATAGACCGAACATACTGCTGAAAACCAAAACTAACTGTTGCAGTAGGTGTTCGCTAGCTAATTTTTCTACTTGCCGAGTACATGAAGCATTATGGCATTTTGTGCATGCATTCGGTTCTCAGCTTGTGGGAAGACTATTGAATTTGGAGCTTCAATAACTTCGTCAGTCACCTCCACCCCTCTTTCTGCTGGTAAGCAATGCATGAAAAATGCCTTTGAACCAGCAATTTCCATCAGATCTTTGTTTACCTGCACAACACAATTGCCATATCAAGTCAAAAGTAACAAAACCAAAGTAAAGCCATAACAATACAGCACATTTTATACATCAAGTTTTTAAAATTGAACCAGTGAAGGGATTAATTCGAGATTCAAGGCTTTATCTATAGTTTTGAACTGGTAATAATCAAACATTATAATTGTTAATGTAAAATGTTAAACAACGTTAAACAAAAATAAAAATAGAAACAAATAATATAATTAATGAAACTGTCGATCATCGTAATATTGATTTTTCCTACAAACGAAAGTGAACCAGTTACGCCCGGGTTTACCCAATTATGAACAGCTTTAACCACAGTTTTACAAAGGTTCTATACGAGACCGGTTTTCAAAATTATACTGGACTGGTTTGGTCCAGTTTCCAGTCTGACCAGCTGGTCTAAGTCCAATTCTGACAACATTCCAACACGACATACCGCTGTCAAATAATAAAATCTTTATTTTTAATGTGACCTATGGTTTCTGCCCTAACCATTTGATTAGGTGGCTGAAAGAAAATAATGCAGGAAATATCATGTGAAGTACCTGAAATTCTTTAAACACTTGGCGCCGATGTTCAGCTTCTTCCTTTTGCCCCATGCTGGCCCAGACATCTGAATACACAACATCAGCTCCTTTAACAGCTTCTTTGGGGTCATTAGTTATCTCGATTTTGCTGATTCCAGCCTTCCTTGCCTTCTCAACTGTTTTTGCATCAGGTTCAAATCCTTTCGGACAGGCACAAACAAAGTGAAATGGAATCACAGATGCCATCAACAGCCATGAGTGAACAATATTATTTCCATCTCCAACGTAGACAACCTGACATGTGCATTGCAGAATATGGTCAGACACCTAATCCCTTGATAATGCCACCAATAATTTGGAAGAAGCAAATTCTTCAAAAACAAGTAACATAACCTGACCTTGGTACCTTCAAACCGACCAATGTGTTCAATCATAGTAAGGGCATCAGCCATTATCTGGCAGGGATGGTTGTAGTCCGTCAACCCATTGATGACTGGCACAGTTGCATATTTTGCAAGATCAAGTATGTCCTACAATTTTTTTTACAAAAACAGAATGATTGATCACAATCTTCGTAGCAGATAAAAATTCTTCCCAGCCCAACAACATCACAATGCCCACAATCGCAAAGCAGGTTCTTTCGTTGTGAACTAAGCTTGCTAAATTGGTAAGAGACATGAAAACTAGTGAAAAATACTCCTGTTAGATACTGTTAATTCATCTCAAGATCTTCTGTTAGCATTACGTGTAATCCATCACTACAAATTACCAATGGCACGGAACACATAGTAGAGGCAGATATCATTCTTCAGTAAGCATCATACAAGTATCATAGCTTCCATCACTCATTTCCTCGTTCGAGTTATTGAACTGGTGGAAAAATTTACTAGGAATTCTTGTCTACCACAAGCAATGGCAATGATCCTGGCAGGGATTTGTAATCACGCTTTTTCTTTGCAATTTTATGCAATACAACAAATCCCAGTGGAGCTCAAGAATTAATAACATCATCAAAAACACCGGGTGAATTACTCTCTATCCCAAAAGTCGGCATAAATTGCTCTATTAATGCAACTAACAACATCTGAGTACAAGGTATAGCTTCTCCTTTTTCTTCACCTATTTATGAATTGAAATTAACATAATTCATCCAAATCAAGTTTATTGAATTCCTCAATGTTGGTTTTGAAATCAGAGGAACATTGCGACCACACACGCCCCATCCCTAAGAAAGACAAATCACTTTCATTCTACCACTTCATGCAGGTCCCGTTGAATATTTAATTTGTTAATTCAGAAAATGGGGAAAACTAACCACAAACAGGATTAACCGCAGCTCAATAACAAAATCAACTATAAGTAACTCACACTTACAAGTCACAAGCATACCTGATGGGCAAAAACACGAGCCATAATGATGTCATTGTAGCGACACAGAACACGAGCAATGTCACGAGTCTCCTCTCGCTTGCCCATTTGGATATCATTAGGTCCTAAGTATATGGCATGCCCGCCTAGCAATGAAAAGCCAGTCTCGAACGAAACCCTCGTTCTCATGGACGGCTTTGTAAATATCATCGACATGGTTTTCCCCTCGAAAGGTCGAAAGGACCTGTCCCCTGATTTCAGCAACGCCTTTACCTCAATGGCCCGATCCAGCATCTTCAAAATAGTGTCCTTATCAAAATCATCTATGTGAAGAAAATCTTTCAACGCAACTTTCTCTGCAAAACAGAAGAACCAAAGTGAGAAGCCAGTAACCTGCTAGCAACTCCTCAAAACCACAAACAAAAGTTGAAAATCAGTGTCAACCATCAATATGTTCTTATAAATGACATGCAAGGCATCAACATTTCTTAAACCCTAATTCGATGCAAATTGAATGTGAAATGAGAATTATATGGTGTGGAGGTTGAAAAGTGAAGATTGAGTGAGAATGTGAAAGAGATTAAAATCGGAAATGGAAAAAGAAGAGTAGAGTGGACTTACGAGTGACTGCGGGAGAGGCGACGCACGATATTCGACGGCGGAATGAAATGGAGGAGGGGAAAGGAGAGCGACGGCGGAGATTGTGACCGGAGAGGTAGGGTTTGTCTGATGCGACGATACGGTAACAGTGACACGGGATCACAGCCATTTTCTGATACTTCCTAGGCCTACCAATTACACACTCTTTACTTACACACACTGGACATTCTTTTCCTTTGCCTTTATATACTGGGTAATTATAAAAAGTTCCTCCCTCTATGTGTTTTTTTTTTTTTTTTTTTTTCATATCACCTTGCTATTTACCAGTATAATAAAACAAGTTCAAATAATTCTGATTTAATAGTCTTCTCCTTAGGTACTTTTAACATAGATAATTAATAAAAAAAATGTAAAATAAAACTAATGCATGCATAAGTTAAAAGTTTGAATTTTTACAAAAGTTAGAGTTTTTACAAAATAAATGTATATTAAGGTTTTTTTTGTAACAATTATTTTTGTTTTTTACTTTTTTTTCTTCTGAGTAAATAGGAGTAGAATTTATAAAAATTTTATTGAATCTATATGAAAATTTTATCAAAGAGTTTTCTTCTATTAGCCGCAGTGATAATATTGTCTAATTATATTTTATCTTTATATTTAATTTTACATACTTTTGTCTTAAACCTTCAACAAATTATTGTTCCATTTATTAGCAATGATAAAATAAAAAATAAAATTCTAAAATAATTTTTTTAATAATAAAATCCAAAAATTAAAGTATATTTATTTTGTCATTGTTAAAACCATATATATATATATATATATATATATATATATATATATATATAATAATAAAATTGGGATGAATTATTTAATAAAAAATTATAAGTTAATTTGAAAGTAAAATCGTTCAATATTCTAATATGGATAAGTACAAATTTAGAAGTTTTTATTCATTAATTAATTTAAAATCTTTCTGTCCGTAATAAATTTTTATAATTTATTGAATACTTCATAAAATTATATTTTTAAATTAAATTCATTACTTTTAAGCTTTGTCGATTAATATGTAAAACTATGTGACGATAACTATACCTAAGGTGATGGGATAATAGGACAACATATCACTCACCCAAGTGATAATTATATAATCTAATTAATTACTACATCATTGAAAAATAGTAGATTTTGACATTTGAGTATTTATATTTTTTTATTGAATGATATAATTTTTATACTATTTAGTTATATTATGTACTCATCCTTACACGTTAAAAAATTAAAATTTTGTAGTTAATATAAAATCATATCATGATTGATATAAAGCAATGAATAAATTTTATTGATTTTGAATGAAAATGAATTGTATAACAATAACATCATACTTCAAATAATTTTTACAATATCACATATAATGACTAAGAGATAGTTGTCATAAACAACTTTAATGTAAAGGATAAAACACTATTATCAATATCGTCATGCTTCCAGTAACATCCACCTTACTATTATTACCTAGAGTGTCCAAAAAAATCTACATGTTATCACTATTAATACACGTAAGAATGACAAATCACTTTACATTTTACATTCCTACTCAATTAAATATATATATATATATATATATATATATATATAAATAAAGACTAGAGAAATAAAAAAATATACAAAATTTGAATAACAATAGTGAAAAAAATCAATTAAAAAAATCAAATTTATCCGATAATCTGTTATCTCTCGTTGATTGGACCCTATAGCAGGCTGGTTCCAATGGGCCTGGTTCAAATGGGACGATCCATTTCTAAAACGGCGCCTTCTCCCTGCACCTCCAAGACTTCTTCTGTACCCCCAAAAAAGACCGTTATACCCTCATTTATAAGAGTGGGTGAAATTCGTTGGGACGCAGTAAATTTCATTTACTGGGTCACCAACCTCCTGCACCCCCAAAAGTTGACTCTCTTAGTATTTTTCTCTTTTCGCGTTCGTTCTTCATTCCAGTTGCTCTCATTCTCTTCTCCGTGGTCCTTTTCTGTCCTTCATTCATTCCGTGGTCCATTCGTTCCTTGTGGTGGTGGTCCCTCTGGTTTGTATCACTTTTTTTTTAAGGAATGATGTTTATTTTCTTCATATCTTTACTTTTGCATTGCATTGTGTTATTGAAGGTTGTATCAGTGGTTCTTTGAAAGAAGTTGGTTGTGCGTTCCAGGTTAGCCTTCTTACCA
>Ga0214544_1013298_pt1 | contig 10081 bp, 2 predicted proteins | sample CNSS3metaG_FD_160074 | JGI IMG/M metagenome (GOLD analysis project Ga0214544, IMG submission 160074) | Root nodule microbial communities from cowpea collected in UCLA plant growth center, Los Angeles, California, USA - CNSS3 | ecosystem: Host-associated > Plants > Roots > Nodule | place: USA...
TATATATATATATATATATATATATATATATATATATATATATATATATATATATATATATATATATATATATATATATATATATATATATATATATATATATATATTAGTGAAAACAAAGACATTATCGCGTCTGTTTGTTCACATTTTTTAATTTCATACAAATTTAAGTTCAGATCTACAAGAAATATATAATTAATTTTTAAAATAGTTAATAAGTATAAAATTAGAAAAATAAAATCTATAACAATATATAAAGAGATTCTCTCTTTTGTGTCCACATTTCATAATACCAGTTTTACCCTTAGTTATTTTAAAAATTAATTATTTTATAAATAATTATTTTAACCGTTATTCTAAAATCTATTTTTGTCTTAAACCATTATTTAAAAAAAATTGCACATATCTTTTTTTTTTAATTTTAATTTAACAACTATTTTAAAAATAAATTATATATTTGTTATTTATCTTAACTTAAATTTATTGAGAATTAAAAAATGCGAACACATAGGTGTGGTGTGACAACACCTGTGTTCGTTAGTATTTACATAAAAAAAATTTTAAAATAACTCTTAAAGACAAAATAGATTTTAAAATAAAAGTTAAAGATAAATTATTTATAAAATAATTATTTTTTAAAATAATAATTAAGGATAAAACTATAATAAAAAAATATGAATACAAAAGAAAATATCTCTTTATATATTATTATATATTTTATGGCATAATTACATGAATCTTTATTATAATAACTAAATATAATAATTTTATTTAAAATAAATTAATTTAGTTATTTATAATAACTAAGTTAATTGAATAATGTAACTGGAATATATCTTTATCATATACAACTTAATTAACTTAATTGTACTATCAAGCTATATTATAAGACTAAGATTTAATGTATTAATTAAATAATACAGTACCATATATATATATATATAAAACAATATAGAAAGGGGATTATTTTTTTTATCCACTTGTTACTTTTATAAGTTTTTTATAAAATCTTCTTATATATTTCACTTTATTTTTAATAAATATAAGTTTAGTTTATATATTAACTTAATAACATTATAATATTATCACCTATATTATCACCTACTAGTATAATATCACACATATTTAAAAATAACCTACACACAGACACAAAAACGTTTGTGTTTACGCTAGTATATATATATATATATATATATATATATATATATATATATATATATATATATATATATATATATATAAAAAAAAAAAACACAATATATATATACTAGCACAACACAGGCGCTATCGTGCCTGTGTATATATATATATATATTAAAATTATATTTATTAAAAATTAAAAATAAAGTGAAATATATCAGAACAGATAAAAGAATAACCATTGATAAATAAAGAAGAAGAGAAGAAACAGAGATATTTGAGTTTGTAAAAGTAACGGTTAATTTTTTAAAATTTAATAAATTATTATATTTAAAGGGTAAAATCGGTATTTTGAAAAGTGGACACAAAAAGGGGAATCCCTTTTATATATAGTAGGTGATAATATTATAATGTTATTAAGTTAATATATATTAAGATTATATTTATTAAAAATTAAAAATAAAGTGAAATATATCAGAACAGATAAAAGAATAACCATTGATAAATAAAGAAGAAGAGAAGAAACAAAAATATTTGATTTTATAAAAAGTTTGTAAAAGTAACGGTTAATTTTTTAAAATTTAATAAATTATTATATTTAAAGGGTAAAATCGGTATTTTTAGAAGTGGACACAAAAAGGGAATCCCCTTTATATATTAAAATTTAATAAATTATTATATTTAAAGGGTAAAATCGGTATTTTGAAAAGTGGACACAAAAAGATGAATCCCTTTTATATATTAAAAATCGGTATTTTTAAAAGTGGACACAAAAAGGGAATCCCCTTTATATATTAAAATTTAATAAATTATTATATTTAAAGGGTAAAATCGGTATTTTGAAAAGTGGACACAAAAAAAGAAATTCCCTTTATATATTATATATTGTTATATTTATATATTATATATTGGTATAGATAATCATATAGATTGAGTAATCTAATATAAATTTATCATACCTGCCATAATTAAAAGAACCTTTATTATTACTAGCGTAACACAGGCGCTATCGCGCCTGTGTGTATATATTTTTTAAATATACGTGATATTATATTAGTAGGTGATAATATGATAATGTTATTAAGTTAATATATATATATATTAGAATTATATTTATTAAAAATAAAGTGAAATATATCAGAACAGATAAAAGAATAACCATTAATAAATAAAGAAGAAGCAGAGACATCTGATTTTATAAAATTTTTGTAAAAGTAACGGTCAATTTTAAAAAATTTAATAAATTGTTATATTTAAAGGGTAAAATCGGTATTTTAAAAAGTGGACACAAAAAGGGGAATCCCCTTTATATATTGTTATAGATAATGAAATATATTAATTTATTTTATGAATAAATCATATATATCTTTATGAAACAATATAACAATACAGTGATATCATGTGACATGGTCTCTCAGGAAAATGCTCCCTTTATAATAAAATAAATTATAATATTTTATCAGAATGTCTCAAATTATAATTATATATATATGAATGAATTGGATCTTTCTGTGGGTCATCTTTTTCTGAAGAAAAATTATTTCTGAAAAGTTTGCAGAAAAGTCTTCTTTGGTTTGTTTTCTTTAACCTACTTAGAGAGAATGCAATCACAACATTACTACTACAATGTGGTTAGGTTGAATAACCAACACACCACGGTAGCGGCTGGCGACACTTTCAATTTCGACATCAAAGTTATATATCATACAGTGCATAGAATTCCCCATGGATTACGGAATCGATTTTCTCCATTATCAATATCTTGTCTTGAATTCTTCGAAGAAGGTCAAAATTTCTTGTGGTCACTATTGTCGAGCTTAAGTTTCTCCATTGAATCGATTGCTGAAATATCAGAAAGGGTTGTTTCTACAGTTCAAGAATTGTTTGAAGATAGAAGCATCGTTTCTTCTCTGCCTTCGGATTCTCAAAACCGAATCATCCCTCTACGTGTACAAATTATAATAGTGGATCATGCTGGAATCGATGAGGTTTTGGAACAATCAAGGCAATTTCCCGGAATGAATCAGTCCAATGAAACCATACTAAAGACATTCTTGAAAAAACGTACGGTTACGGAAGGGAGTGAAGAATGTTGTATATGCTTAGAAGGGTTGAATATGAACTGCGAGAGTTGCACAATGCCATGCCAGCATGCGTTTCATGAACACTGTATTCTCAAATGGCTCAAAACTAATCGCGTGTGTCCCCTGGGTCGTTATTCCCTTGAAAATTAGCAGCAATGTTATAATTATATGATAGGAATTGTTTTAATATGTTTGATGAATTCTTGTGCTGTAAAGGAAGAAGAGTGTGTTATCAAAATTTTGCGGTACGTTTTTGTTTGCTCAATTAAGTGGATTTTTGGTTCATATTAGTGTCAAGAATCTCCAATGGTATTAATTTATGTGCAAAAGTTTTGAAAGTTTTAATTCCTACTTTTTTGTTTGAGTTGTGTAGGCCTCAAGAAGTTTGCTCATTAGGGAAGGCATACGAATCTTGTATATATCTTGATTAAGTTTAAAACAAAGGCTAGGATAGTTAACAATATCTTGGACTCATAGTCTATGTTGTTATGTTGTATGGACTCATGGTGCTCTCAGTCTGTGGTAGAAGTGGACAACAATGTGCTGAATTCCTTGTTCAATTCCATGTGTAATAGCTATACACCAGAAAAATTACTGATTAAGGTACAAATTTATGCCTAAATGTGGACTTGGTTTGTGTTTCCATGCATGATATAATGACCAAAACCTCTCTTTATTGCTTAAATATCATGATGTAATCCAAATGTGCCAGATCAAAAATGTGAGAAAGATCAAATAATGCACAAACTTTCTTATTTGAATAAAGCTCACAAAAACCAAATCTTTCCAAGGGTCCCAAATCTCTTACGAGTCAGGTTTTGGCACGCAGTTATTTATTATTATGTTTGATCATCCTCACAAAAATACTTTTTCTAAATATGGTTCGACAACAAAATAAATGTTAGCAATTGAATATTTTTTATTATTATCCAATGAAAGGTAATATTCCATAATCAACTTTCCTTCTCATTTTATTTTAATGAGTTCTTTTGAGAGTCGGTGAGCAAAGGAAAATTATTTTTTTAATAAAATGGACAAAATTTTCATAAATAAAATTAAAAGTGATTATTTTTTTTATTTTTTAACTAAAATAAAGTAATAAAGTAGTATTTCTTTTTACTTAAATAGATAATTTGTCAAACTTTGTCTAAATAACTTGCTAAAGTGTTATTTTTGAAACTGTTATTGCATCTACTACATGAATAATCTACCATAATTTTGCATCTATTTATATTTATCAGTAAATGAATCAACATAAAATTTTCTTTCATTTGAAAATTTTACAAATTCTGTACTTGTCTTCTTATATCCACATCAAGATTTTAATTTTTTTTTTCCTTAATGAGTAAGTTTCTTATTTTGATATGAGGAAAGTTTTTCTACATCTTCACATAACCATTATTATAATATTTACAATGTTCAAAATATAAATAAACAAATTAATATGTTATATTATAAATTACTATGATATTGTGAATAAAAGTGTAGACAACAAAATAGAATCATCAATAAATTTCTCAATAAAATGTATTACATTAAATTTAAAGTAAGACTATGAATAGATGTAATACTTTATCCTATTAATTAATAAAACTGAGTTGAATGCCTAATAAAATAATTAATGATCAATTTTTGTCATTCTTTTTCATGTTGCTTTTTTATAATATTTTCAATAATTGAATCTCACATTTTATATAACGAAGAGAAGTGTTAGTTGTATTTGTATTTCTAAGAATACTTACATTTACACCTTGCAAAATGAAAATTGCTTTTGTATATACTCTCACATTAGAATATATATATTTTTTTAATTTATATTAGTTAGAAGACCCTAAAATTGTTATTCAATCTCTACTAATCATATAAATTATGAAGTCAAAGAGTAATAATCCTGTAAATTAATCAATTGAGGCTCCATAACCTCAGGGGTTAAAATGAATATTGTTTAAATAAATACACCGAAACACCGAAAAATTAAAAGGATTAAAATAGGAATCCATACTAATATATAGAAAAACTAAAAATTGCAATTTTGGTTTCTAACGACGTCGTTTTCAGCAAACTCAATCATTGATTGGGTGATACCATCGTCCATACACGTAACACGCTTCCTGCGGCATAGGGTAATCGAAAAAAAAGTCCAAATTCCATCAACGGCTGTTATTGATCATATATCCTGGTAAAGTCGTGACCGTTGATGGACTTATGGCTCTAAAAAATCCTGTTCTCATTTTTTATTTACTCCCATAAACACCTTTGTCTCTTTCTCCGTTTTCCGAAGTTTCAATTCAATCATCACTGATCTAAGGTACTTCCCTATTCTCTCTTGTTCCAAATTCACTGTTGATTTTCTGTGTTATGATCCCCTTTTACCCAATTCTTCCATGGTTGTTTTGGAAGCATGTTGCACTTTATTTTTTGGATTTTTGTTGGTTGGTGTGTTAGAATGTAATCATTGATTAAGCTTTGGTATTTCGTCTTGATCAGTGGGAAATATATTTTGAAGTAGGGAACAAGACAAGCAAAATTATTAAATTCAATCAAATCCTGTTATGGTTGTGGTGCATAAATAATAGCACAATTTTTAACGTGTGTAAAACAAAATTAAGCAATATTTGGCGATCAAGAAGCAAAAATTACTCTTTATTTCATTTCTATTTGTATTGTCAGAAATAAATAAAAATGTTACTTAATTTTTTTACTTTGTTTCTTCAAAAATTAGCTAAAAAAGAAGTATTTTGATGTTTTTAGCGTTTTTTGTACAGTGTAAATTGGAAACAGGACTGCAAAAGTGTGAAGAGAATTAAACATGCCCTAAATGTTTGTTACTGTTAAAATAGAAAACGTTGTTGTCAACTGTTTGTGACACTGTATAGTGATTTTGTGAATAATATATATGTAAACTATTGATGTGAACCTGATTGTTGCAGCTTTTCTTCTGTAAATTATTGATGTACAAAGTTAAGTAGTAGCTGATTTTTCTTTTGATTTTTGTTGTTAAATCTTACCCAACTAATTTATTTGATCGTTGAGTATTCAGATATGTCTTCATCTGATAAGCCACATGTGGTGGAAAGGGGTGCTAAGGATGATGAAAAGAAGGAAGAGGATGGGAAGGGTGGATTTCTTGATACAGTGAAGGATTTCATTTCAGACATTGGTGAAAAGATTGAGGAAGCAATTGGATTTGGGAAGCCAACTGCAGATGTTACAGGGATACACATTCCATCAATCAATCTTCAGAAGGTAGACCTTGTTGTTGATGTTCTCATAAAGAACCCAAATCCGGTGCCAATACCCCTAATTGACATAAACTACTTGATTGAGAGTGATGGGAGGAAACTAGTTTCAGGATTGATACCAGATTCAGGTACAATTCATGCACACGGAGAGGAGACAGTCAAGATTCCGCTTACTTTGATTTATGATGACATAAAGAAAACCTATGCTGATATTAAACCAGGAAGCATCATTCCTTACAAGGTAAAGGTTGACCTCATTGTTGATGTTCCTGTGCTTGGAAGGCTCACTCTACCCTTGGAGAAAAATGGAGAAATCCCCATTCCATACAAGCCTGATGTTGATCTTGATCGAATTCAGTTTGAGACGTTTTCTTTTGAAGAGACAGTTGCTATTCTTCATTTGAAGTTGGACAACAAGAATGACTTTGACCTGGGCCTAAATGCACTTGATTATGAGGTCTGGCTTGGTGATGTTAGCATTGGAGGAGCCGAACTTTCCAAATCTGCAAAGCTTGTCAAAACCGGGATTACTGACATTGATGTTCCTATTACCTTCAGGCCTAAGGATTTTGGCTCTGCACTTTGGGACATGATCAGAGGACGGGGGACAGGCTACTCCATTAAAGGACATATTGATGTTGACACTCCCTTCGGAGCAATGAAATTACCCATCACCAAAGAAGGAGGTACTACCCAGCTCAAGAAGAAGAAGGAAGATGGGGGAGATGATGATGAGGTTTGTTAACTTCTCTCTAATTTATTTTATTTTTTGCATGTTCTGCATAAAATTTCCCAATGTATCACACATTTGTGGCAAATGAAGGGTGTCAAATGAGTGTTTTCATTGTTGAGGTGTCAATTATCTTGCATTTTTGCCTCAGGGTTTCTTGGTCTATCTTAGACTTCATCATCAGAGGAATACTTATACAGCACCACCTGATATCCTGAGCATATACAGATTTAACTATTACCACATTCATTACTTAACGATTGTGTTTTGAATTCAAGTCTATAATACTTGTCTGGTAGTTTCAGTACAGAGTATAGATATAGTAGTGATTTTCATAAACAAGTTTAACTACAAGAATTCCGATTGGTTGGAAAGCTGAAATGGATTTAGTGAAGATTTTTTTCTCTGAAAATCATCTAATGAAAAAAAAAAAGAATAAAATAAGCTATAGGGTGCTTTTCAAACCATTTTTGAAAGAGATTCCTTTAACTGTGTAGATCATCTAGAAGTACGTTTTTATAGACTGGCTAAAAGGTCAATATACACGGTTGTGTTTCTTCTGCAGTAATTTTATTGTGCTGTAAATTTAAGCCTTTAATCTTTTCTTTTGCAGGAATGAAGAAGAAATTGCTACAAGTTATTAGTATGGTATCTGTTATTTTGTTTACTGGGTCCATTAGAAAGTTAAGCAAAAGGGATATGAACTTAAGGGCCCTTGTGATTGTGATTTATGTATGAGAGTTCAAGTAGAGGTTTCAAATGATGGTTATATCTGCTTAGCTAAGTCAATATCAGTTTGGCGTTTGCTCCTGCTCTTAAAGCCATGTTCTATTAGAGTACGTAATTGGTGATAGAAATTCAAAACTGTTCAGTGATACGTTCTCAAAGGATAATTATGTGTCAATTGTTTTAGTCCTACATAAACTGTGGTTATGTACCTTTTTTCTGAAGGCTAGAGGGAAGATCGTGTTATAGTGTTATGAAGTTGATGTCATCTATAAAATATAGTGTGTAATACCCAAGTAATCCAACAATGTATATTCTGTAGATGTTATTCAAACTATGTTATGTAATGTTCGAATTTCATTTAATGGCATACTTTTTGTATATGTCATAGTTATGGTTCACTTAAATTATTTTGTACTTAAATTGAGGCTGTCTTACCTAATACACTATTTTTTTAGATTGGATTATCCCGTGTTTAAGGCTTTAAAACTAGTATTTTTTTTTATTGAAAGATGAGTTATAGAAAAAATTACCTATATGTTGTGTTAAAGTAGAGATCAAATACTGATAAATAAGGAAATTCGGTAGAAAAAAAATATATTATCATCTTGAAATTCTTCAACTGAAGTTTTTCTTTGGCATTTCTTGTTATGTTTTTATATCCTAATTTTATTTTTTCTTTTGATTGAAACATGAGTAATTCACTAGAGTGTGGCCTGGTTATAGGTCAGCTTATCCATTCAATTCGTTAATGTAAACTTTTTTTTTCGTATTAACCATTTTCATCTCAAACTAGGCTATGCTGATACTTTACACAATATTTTTTTATTCATAGAAACAATGGAACTCAAATATCACAATTTAAAATATATTAGTCAAATGTATTATTTTTCTAAACTTATTCTGAAAAATATTGGAACTTATCATCTCGCGTTTTCACTTATTTTGTCATATTAACTATTCAACTTTTTCTTTTTCTTTAATTTGCATAATTGTGACAATTAAAGGCATAGTTCGTTAAACCTGCAAACTTAATTCGTATATTCGTGGACTGGTTTACAAAATTGAAACTGCACCATAAATCAATTAACAGAGTTTTATCCGATATAATTTTAAACTTTTAGATTTTATGTTAATAAATAAAAAGTATCTTTTAAATTGATTTTTTATATCATTATTTTTGGGTTCAGCAATTGGTTCGTTTATTTGAATAGTTTTATATACATAACATAGAAAAAGTAATTAAGAGTATAATGTATAAAAGTTACTGTAAAACAATTAAGAGTATTTTGACAAAAAATAGTAATTAAAATTATCACAAAAAGTGTAGAAAACATTTTTTTGAAGTTTGCCATGAGAGAGAGAGAGAGAGAGAGAGAGAGAGTTGCTTAATGTAGGGAATCACACATGTGTAAGAAAGAGTATAATGTATAAAAGTTACTGTAAAACAATTAAGAGTATTTTGACAAAAAAATAGTAATTAAAATTATCACAAAAAGTAGAAAACATTTTTTTAAAGTTTGCCGTGAGAGAGAGAGAGAGTTGCTTAATGTAGGGAATCACACATGTGTAAGAAAGAGTCATGGTCAACGCCTTGGATACCTAACACACATGGATGCTGAAAATGTAGACAAACAAATTCACATGCCATAATGTCACCTAAGGATATCATTATTGATTGAAAATAATGCTTACCTTCATGAACTCATTGTTTGAGCTTAAATAAGGTAAGGAGGTGGGTCATGTCAATAGAGTTTTCCTCGCCGCTCTAATAAGGAAAATGGTGGAGAGAGGTTAAACCGAAATAAAAAAATAAATAGAGAGAATATAATATATTATTGTTATGGCGTGTAGACCTTTGGACAAGTGATATGATGAAGGATTATCTTGTTCCTTTTTAAGATTATTGAATATGGTGTGAGTTGATTAAGAAAGCTAAGCGAAATCTCCACTGGACATTAAGATAGCAAGCTATCTAGATGTGAAGGTTCCTTTCATAAAGCTCAAGAGAAGAAGATGATGGATTGATTCAAAACAAAAAGGAAATGGAAAGCACATAAACCATAGAAAACCAAGAACAATTAAAGGAAGAAGAAAACATAAAATGGAAAGGAAAGAAATGGTAAAAATGTGAGAAGCACGTCACTACAAGGCTAGGC
>Ga0214544_1013300_pt1 | contig 10078 bp, 5 predicted proteins | sample CNSS3metaG_FD_160074 | JGI IMG/M metagenome (GOLD analysis project Ga0214544, IMG submission 160074) | Root nodule microbial communities from cowpea collected in UCLA plant growth center, Los Angeles, California, USA - CNSS3 | ecosystem: Host-associated > Plants > Roots > Nodule | place: USA...
TATAATATATATATATATATATATTATATTATATATTATATATATATATATTATATATATATATATATATATATATATATTATATTATATTATATTATATTGTATTATATTATATTATATTATATTATATTATATTATATTATATTATATTATATTATATTATATTATATTATATATATATATATATTATATATATAGTATATTATATATGTATATACTATATTCTATATATCTATATATTATATATTATATTATATATATATATATATTATATATATATATATATATATATATATATATATATATATATATAATATTAAAACAGTAAAATTCAAACTGTTATTTTCTTTAATTTATCATTGTATTTTTTAATTTGTTGCTATCGTTTTAAATTTGCTACTTCTGGATTTCACATTAATTAATTGTTTATCATTTTCACGGTTCTAATTTCTATCTTTTATCTTTGTTCTTCACTTTCATTTCATATTTTATTTTATTTTGTTTTAAAGTTATGCTACTTGACATTTTTGGTTGTTTGTTGATATAGTTAATGTTTGTGGTGATTACAAAATAAAATTAATTCTGAAACAGTAGATGATCGACGTGTTAATGATAATTTGAATGGTCTGACACTCATTTTAACACAAAATTGGTTGCATGGTTTTGAACTAACAGGTAACATTATTGTTAGTACTGTAAAATTAATTTAATTATTTAATACTTAATCTTTTAATATTATTAGTTAACATTATTTTTTTCTTATTTTATGGTAGATGGGGATAAATAAGATGCTTCAAGAGATGAAAATGTTGTAGATTTATCCATTGAAGACTCTAATACTATAGTTTGATAAGTGACAAGAATAATTGATGTTAGATAGTAATTTATGTTTTTGTGATTTTGGTTTGTATTTGAAGTTTAACATAATTTGGGATTTTATTTTGATTGTATTGAAGTTTATTTAGATTTTAATCGGAATTATAATTTAGTTTTCTTGGGATTGAAGAAAAAAAATTGTGTGTTTTTTATTTAATTAAGTGAGCTAGTGAGCCAACCCGTTTAACCCGCTAACCCGTGGTGGGTCGGGTCGGGTTCTAATTTTGTTGGCTCGCTAATAAGTGAGCCGGGTTGGGTTGACCCACTAAGTGGCCAACCCGTCGCGGGCCGAGCTGGGTTGGGTCGAGTGACCCGTTTTGACAGCTCTACCTTGAATATATGAAGTTGTGAATGAAAGTATAAGGAGTTGAATCATGGATAGTGTGGCATGCTATCTAAAATCAGGCACTAAATTGTGAATGTACCTTATTGCCTTTGGAAGTAATTTGGATTGAAGAACAATCCATTTTGGGTGCTAAAACCAGCAAAACTACGCTATTGGTGTGGCGCCTGACAACCTACGAGTGCCGCCAAGCGATAGTCTATTATGGATATTCCCTGGAATAGGTGACTCTTGGCAGTGACGTATAACCCGCCAAGCGATAGACCCTGAAATAGTGGGTCTGTATGCAGCCTAGCGCCTGGCGAAAAAAGTATCCGGCTAGGCGGTCTGCGTAGTAGTTTTGCCTAGTGGGGCTTAGGCAACGCCATGCGATAGCGCTGTAGCCATGAACTTTTCTTATTTTCATTATCATGCTATGATGTGAGACTTGGATTAGGAGATGTTGTGTCATGAGCGGGTAGGTTCATGGTTGGTGATGAACACGTGTTGATATGAGCCGGGAGGTTCATATCCTGATGCTCTCGTGTGGGGATACGAACGTGGAGGTTCGTATGTTCCGTGCTCACACTTAAGAGTTGCTGTGAGCGGAGAAGTTCATAGTCGGTGGATCACATGTGTTGGACTATAGGCGGGGAGGTTTGTAGAGTTGGACTACAAGCAGGGAGGTTCGTAGAGGTAAGACCACGAGTGGGCGTGGAAGCATCATATATTTCGAGTCCATGGTCAATTATTTGTGTGACTTGTAGGTTGAAAAACCTTGGGGTATTAAGGTCTTGGCCAAGAACTATCTAGAATAAAATAGTTGGGTGTATCTTGATTTTATTAACTCCTATGTTAATTATTTATGAGCTCACCCTTTCTGTTTGTGTTTGGCGATGATCGTGTGACTTGTCACATGGGAGCAAATGATATTGTGATGCTGTTGATGCGTAGCGATGGAGAAAGGGCTAGCATGAGACTTTTGGATAGGGATTTTTTATTATGGTTTTTTGTTGATTCAGTCGGTTTATTAGAACTTGTAATACATTTATGAACCGGTTTATTTTATTTTATGTAAGATGAAAAATTTTCAAATTGTCCCGCGTTCAGGAATAATAAAATTATGATGTTTGAGTTTCAATTATTATCTTTTTATTTATTATTTAAGTAATTTCTAGTAGGAACATTACAATTAGGTTCATTGAAGCCTATCTAAAATGCCAAAACCAGTAACACTGACGCTACTGGTATGGCGCCTAGTGGCACGAGGCAAGACGTCAGGCGAGAGTGGGTGCAGGAAAGCCCTGAAAGCATACAATGCCAGGCGGTACCTGGTGTCCCGCAGGTGGTTATGGGAAAATTGGGCCTGGACCAAAATCCAGTGGGCTGGTGCTTGGCAACACCAGGTTTCTCGCCAAGTGGTTTGCACTAATTCCACCAAGCGACGCTTGAGTTACGCCAGGCGATACTCCCTGCAGTGATGGGTGGCGTTGGAAGATTTTTACACAGTTTTGGATTAAAACCTTGAGGAGATGACTTGCTAGAGGTCGTTTACGAGTTGTAGCTTGTAGTGAGGAGTTAAACACGTGGCCATTCCAAGTTGTAGCCTGATGGTAATATGAATTCCAGTGTGAGCGTGCGAGTTATGGCTCGTACAAATTGTTTTCACTTGATTGCCCTTCACGGGTAGTGGCCGATGACGTTGGTAGTCTTGTGATAAATAGGAATTGTGGTTCGTATTGGGGAGCTCCATTCGGTCTTGTAAATTGTAGTCCATAATGGGATAATTCCCGTGTGTGATCTACATGTAGTGGCTAGGGATGTCAACGGGGTGGGTAGGGTACAGGTAGTAGCTCCCCCGTACCTTAACCGCTGGATAAATATTTGTCCCGTACCCGTACCCATATCCGTCGAGTATCCGTTATGCGGGTATCCGCCTATTTTTTTCATATCCGTGGGTATCCACGGGTACCCGCGAATATTTGCAAAATTATTTAAAAAATAAATATTTAATCATAAATTCAAATAAAATAAAATAAAATACATCACTGTCATAAATTTTAAATAAAGTTCAAATAAACTCAAGTTGATACAAGTCCAAATAATTGTAAAAGTAAATATAAAATGACATTCAACACAACGGAAATTCTTTAATTAGTGCTTTGATCAACAAACCCATCCACCTTCTACGATTGAATACTGAAAAATAAACAAAACAAACAAATAATAAATCTCAATTGTCATGTGTCAAGTATTCTTATTTTGATTCCATCATTTGACAACAGACATACCATAAACTTCATTGTCTATATAAGGTTTGATGTATATGTCCAATTTCAAAGAAAGGAGAGAGAAAAATATCAAGGGGGAAGTTTAGCGGGTACGAGTATCCACAGATACGGATACTATGATACCCGTACTCACCCCGTTAACATACGGGTATCAAAAATACCCGTACCCACGGGTAACAGGTATCCATTTTTAATATCCATTTTTTACCCGTTGCGGGTTTTATCCGCGAATACCCGCGAATACGGATTTTTTTGACATCCCTAGTAGTGGCTAGTAGATGGTGGAACCACGAGTTGGATCTTGTGGCAGTAAAAGTCATCTTAAGGATATCATTAAAGTGTGTAAAATCGGGATGCGCACAGTGGTGACTATGATGGCTAGTGTTTAAGGATGGTACTCCTCAAAAGGGTCGTTGGTTTAACTTAATAACTGAGATTTGGGTTACATTGTATTGTTTATTATTTATATTATTTTGAGCTCACCCTATCTACTTGTGTTTGGCGATGATCGTGTAACTTGTTACACAAGAGTAAATGGTGTTGCAGGTGAAGATGTGGATGCTTAGCGCCGGAGAGAGGGCTAGTGGGGATTTGATTAAAGACTATGTTTTCTTTACTTTGTATTGCCTTTCCAGTATTTTATGAACTTTGAATTGTAATGGTTTTGGAACATGGTTTTGGAAATAATGTAAGTGTGAGATATTACTCATTTCGGCACGATAAATAAATTTTTAAACTTTTCTGCGTTTTGGGAAAAGAAAATTATATAAATGATGAGGTTTATTATATGTTAATTATTTTTATTTATTTAAATTAGTAATATCCGGCTAGGATATTACAATACTCGTGTTGAGCTAGGAGTGACTAGGGAAAGAATACTTAGTTGAGCTAAAGAAAATGAATACTTAGTTGAGCTAGGAGTGACTTGGGAAAGTATACTTCTAACACCCTTGACCAGGTGTCACAGGGCTTTGTGGGAACTAGACTGATTTAAAAGAGGACAAAAATTTAGTGCGCAAACACGTTGAGTTGTCTAATGATCATCACAAATTTAGTGCGTAACACTTCCAATGGGTTGCCTAACGTCTCCCACCGAGTCGTCTAAATCTTAACATTTGCCTAGAATTAAGGACTTATCTAATGGATAACTTAGTCATTCTTGGTGATTGGTCAAACACGTCGTTTAACGTGAAAAGTGGCTAAATTGTCTAGTCCATACATCATCTAACAATGGATTAACCGATCATTTGGTTAATAGAAAAGAGTACAATCGCTTCTAAATTTGAATCCTCAAGAGGCAGCAAAAAATATCAGAGAAGAATACGAAATAAGACAAAGATAGAGATGCCATAATCTAGCAGATTGATAAGTCAATGAAGATTCACAACAAAGATTGCCATCTTTGATAAGAACTAGATTTAGAGATGCCACAATCTAACAGATTGATAAGTCAAGGAAGACTTGCCACAAAGAAATCCAACTTTGATAAAAATCAGAGTTCTAAGCTAAGGATCAAGAGAATCCTTTCTCAATGAAAAACCAATTTTCATATAATGACCATCCAAGTTGTCTAAAAATGTATTTGGTGCACCTATATATAGGCACAAATGTTTAATCCACCTAAGAAAACCCAAAGACATTGGGCCCAAAAACAACTTAAAAATTCAAAAATATAAACGAGTTGTTTAGAAATTTAAAAGAAAACTACAAATACTTTTATTTACCTAACTTATTCTATAATTGTGTTCAAAGTCATGATCTTTATGTCTTCATGCCCTTTGAATTGCAAAGACTCCTCAAGTTCTTCTTGTATTGAATCATGGGATAGTCCTCTATCATACCTTACTTCTTAAAGACAATTTGTCCTCAAATTCATACCATTTGAAGATTCATGAGATAGTCCTTTATCACATCCTCTTTCTTGAAGAGAATGTGTTCTAAAATTCGTACCACTTGAAGATTCATTCTCCTTAAATTTGGTAGTGGTAGAAGTAGCTCCCTCCTTCTTATCTTTTCATGAGACGAATGATTTATTCTAGGAACTCCTTCTCTTGAGTTGTTCTTTGTCTAGACTTGATCAATCTATCATCACTTAGCAAGAGAAAGGAATTAGCAAGAACATCAAATATTATTGAACTTGTAATATCAACGGGTTACTTAATATTCATACATTATCTCAATATATTCATAAAACTTAAGAGTCAGGACTTAATTTTACTTAAAAAAGGATCTTGTTAGTAACACAAAAGAGAACTACTTCTATATTACTTTTCGGTTGTTTTCCAGTAGTGCATCAACCCCTACATTGTCATCAACTCCTGTGTAACACACGATCATAGTTGGGAAAAGCCACATCATAGAAATAAAAGGGCAAGCAATATAAAATACAACATAATAACACATCAATGTTTCTCATGACAACTTAACCTTGCAGATACCATTCAATATTTCACCAATATAAGTATATAATCATGTGAGAATGCATGTATCCTGAATCTATGTTCAGAAAGTGAGCGTGCATTGAATCTAGCACGTCTTGAGACCTTGTACCTGTCACACCCAGGGTAGATTCAGACCACAACCAGTGGCTTTACTAATCCACAGTAAGTAGGCTTGGTTAAGACCTACAACCTGTCAACATGTGATAGAGTTAGTCCCTTTGTGGTCTAGCCGCATGTAAAGCTTCTTTAAGAACTACCCATCCTTGACCACAAGTGACCTCTATAAACTCTTATTCACTAGGTACTTTCTTCTACGTCAGTTCAAAGTTTAGTAGAGTTTGGATGGTTTCATCTTACCACGCCCCTTCACAATTCACATCCTAATCCACACTCATGTAAGGTGATACTCCTCCCTCGAGATCACCAACACAATAACACATGGGTCTTAGGAAAGTTTACGATTGATTTTAACAAGGTTTAGGTGCAGGCTCTACATAGCCCTCATCTAGTAGATTATGAAAATTCCATGTCTAGTCTCTATTTAGCCCGTATCCAATAGATTCTAACCAATCCAAGTCCAGGGTTTACTCAACCCTCCTCTTTCTTTCCCTTGTCATAGACATACACAAGTGCTTTGATTATCAACATTTCACATTTTATCCATCATAATGGTTGCACAAATAACAAATAATGCTATAAACACGACACACAATTCATACTTAAAGCATACAACCATGCAACACACACACACGTAGATATCAACAAAAGACATTGTTAGCCCCCTTTTCCTGAACAAGATCTCTCAAGGTACTAGGTTTTCTACGGGTTGGATTTTCTACCTCTAAAAGGTCTCCTCGAAATCTCACTTCACATCAAGATTGTTATAACAAGAAGTGGTTCCAGAAAAAGAGAGAACATGTTAAAGTTTGAGTGAAGAGAATGTAGTGACATGTAACCTTATATTTGACCAATTAATGTGGCCCACTATCTGCCCTCCGAATGAGAGAGTTTTTTAAGCCTATTGACCTTCTTGGATGATATCTTGAATTGTAAGTGATTTCTAGTGGCTTTGGAAAGCTAGAATGTTAATCTTATTGAGAAATAATTTTTTTTAATAATGTAAAATTGAGATGATTAAGCACGGGACAATTTTTAGTAGTGGATCGCCTGTAATAGTTGAATTACGTATAATGTTGAATTGTCTACAACATATTTTATTATTCTAGATTAGATTAGCCAAAGCCCAAGATTGTGCCTTTGAAACAAATTTAGTGACCTAGAGAATCCTATAAATAGAGAAGGATACAAAACAAATAAGAGACACACTCTACAACACTCTTGGACTCATAGAAACCCTAGGTATGTCGTTGTTCTATCTTATGTTTTCTACTTTCTTATTTGTAGTTCTCCTCTTCCGAAGGGAATAAAGAAAAACCTTTACAGATTGATTCTCTTATGTATTCACAATGAATTTTGAGGTTTTGTACAATTTAAATCTATAAATCCATAGTTGAATATCCATAATGATTGAGCTTAAAATTGTATGTTATTTTAGAGTTATAAAATCTATTTTTGTGATTATTTTTTAAAACTTGTTGATAACTCATTTATGTGTTTTTAAATGGAATTCTCCTTTTATTCTACACCTGTTTTCTTAACTCAAGAGGTAAATGAAAAATAAAAGAATTCCACTTGTATACGCTTGGATGTGAGTGAGATACGTAACAAGTTAATCATTGTTTGTTTGATTAGGTCGATTCTGTTACAAAACTAAACTAATGAAATTATATAATAACTAATGAAGAATTCAATGATCAATTAGTTTCTTTAATTGTTTTATTCCCATTATTTCCTTTAACAACAAAAAACCCTTTAATTTATTATTTCTTTTTGCTCATGTTTTTTTTTTGAAGCCGGGTTTATTGAGATTATAATTAAATTAGTTGGGTTATCTTTACTCAAATTATATTGACTTTTTATGTTATTGATGATGAATGACCTTACATGGGACGGTTTACTATTTTAGTTGATTGAATTCAACATGGATCAATATACTAATGAATGGTGATTGTAACCTGTTGAGATAAAAAAACATATAATAAATTCGAAGATAGAACAGTGAAACTTATGTCGTTAAACTTAGAAAAACAAGGATAAATAATTGAACTTATTACAAAAGTAATTATTTGTTGACGAATTGCACGGATGACTAAAATATGGTGAATTAAATGATGTCTCGGGAGAAATGATGGTCCATATTACATAATTAGTTGTTGTCATACCAAGACTGCTTTTGAAGATAATCAATGGGGCTCTTGTCGACTTGGAAAGCCTCGGTGAGAACCTCAGAAGCAATATAGGTGGATTAGCTTTAAAAAATAAACAAAGCATTTGCGATTGTGATAGTTCCAGCATTTGGCTGCTAAGACCAGCAATTGCAGCAATTTTCATCTTGATTGGAGGTATCAAATCCAACATAAAAAGTTCTCTCAACAACCACAAGAATTTATATGTCCCGAGGATGAGTATGGGAAGCGTTTTGTCGGGAATCTAAATGAGTTATAGTCTCACATTGAGTAAAATTGAGAGAGTTGAACATCGTATAAGGATAAAGATTTATAAACATATTGTCATAAGGATTTGGGTTAACAATGATGTTAATTTCTTATGTATGGGTTGGACTCAAAATTTGTGTGAACCAAATATATTCCCAATTAGAGGTGTCAATTTGGCCCAGTCCACAGGACTTGGTTCTGGCCCATGTGGGCTAGAACCAAAAAAACCTACATTGAAAAAAAAGTCCCCATCAAAAAGTCCACAGGACCAAAAACCCCACAAAAGCCATGTAAGTCAGGGCTAACCCAAGGGTTTTCTTCTTAAACATGAAAATAATATTCTTTTTTAAAATATATTATTAAACTTTTCCATATAGACATGCCCGATGACTTGATCTTGAACTCTAGTTTAATGTAGTATTTTTAGGGGATCTAATCGACCTTAGCCCTGACGCTAACCCACTAGAAAGGAAGCTTTAGGAGTTGAAACTTTTATTTGACCCCCTCATTAGAGGTCCCTATAAAAGGGACTTAATAAAGAGTGGGCCAGAACGGACCCATGGAATACGGGTGAAGTTGACACCTCTCACCCAATGTGTTTAGTCTAGGTAGTTGATCAAGGACTCACTTGTGATCCTAGTGGATTCTCCGTCTTTGCAGCTTTTCCATTCACGAGTACCGCAAATTAACAAGGCAAAATTGTGATTAAGAAATCAAATTATAATAATAAGACAAGATGCAAGTTTTAAACTTGTGCAACAACGAAGATTTCTTCTCCATACCACTATCTGTTTCTTTGACTGCCACCAAAAAATCTTGCAGAGGACTAGGGTCACAGGCAATCACAACTGACGATGTCAAAGCCAAAAAGGCAACAAAAGAATACAACTTTCATTTTTTTGATTCATCTGAAGCTTGCTATTTATAAGGATGAAGTATTGAATTGGTTTTCAGTTTATAATTACCTAACATATTCTTTATGTTGATGAACCATTCCATCACAAACATGCGTATGCTTGTGCTCGATCAAAGAGGGAAATGTTCGTTGTCCACTTGAAAAAGAAAAAGAAAAAGAAAAGTGTGGTATTACATCCTCCACTTGACTTTGTATCCATGCTGTAATTAATATTATTTTATTATGGAAAGCTCGTTAACTAAATCAAAGATCAGTTTTGACTTTGTCTCAATATTACACACTTGATGATAAGAATTATTTGACATATTTACTTTGAAAATTTAACGTATTAAGATATACTTTTTGACTTTGTACTGCTTGCTGCAATTGTTTTGGCCTTAATTCAAATGTTTCCCTGTGGATATATAATTCAAGTTAAAACGCATACGATGAAGTCATACTACCATGGATAACCAAAACAAAAAGGTGAGACATATCTACAATAGTTTTGAATACGTATTATATTTTGGTTATTTTACACCTATTAAAATGGATTTACAAGATAGAAAAAAAATAATTAAGGTAGATTAAAAGAGAAACAACCCTGAATATAAGTGCAGAAATGAAGATAAAAAATGAGTAGTTTAAGATAATGAAAAAAAAAATTATAAAGTTAACTAACCAGTAACGGGCATATA
>Ga0214544_1013301_pt1 | contig 10071 bp, 5 predicted proteins | sample CNSS3metaG_FD_160074 | JGI IMG/M metagenome (GOLD analysis project Ga0214544, IMG submission 160074) | Root nodule microbial communities from cowpea collected in UCLA plant growth center, Los Angeles, California, USA - CNSS3 | ecosystem: Host-associated > Plants > Roots > Nodule | place: USA...
TATATATATATATATATATATATATATATATATATATATATATATATATATATATATATATATATATATTCACTACACAAGAATTCAGTTATATCACATCCATTTCATTACTTTCTTTTTTTTTCTCACAATATTTCTTTATATATCTTGCTAATATAAATTTCTTTAAAATATATGTATTCTTAAATTTTTTTTATCTAACCTTTACATCTATTTATCTAAATATTTATTTATATATCATTTTTCTAAATAGTTATATCTATTTATTTCTATTTGAACATTTCTTTAAGATATATCTATTTTTTAAAAAAATTAATTTATCTAATTTTTTACTTGTCTAATTTATTAAATATTACAAACTAATTTTAATATGTTAGGCATCACCATTATGAGTTACTTAATATATTATCAAAGAAGTTTACCCTCAATTAGGAGTGGACATAAAATCTAATTTTTTTATCCAATCCACTTTTGCTCCAATCCAATCCATTTAAAATTCATTTTATTAAAAATCCAATCCATTTAAAATCCATTTTAATGGATCTGAATTTCAATCTAATCTACATTTTATATATTTTATGCATTAGATATTCATTCTATAAATCAAGATTTTCAAATGTGGATAATCCAAAAAATCCAATCCAAATTTTCAATTTAAATTTTTAGTTGGGTTAGGCTAAAGGTTGATATGGACTAGGCTAAATTCAGACTCGGATGGGCATTGTTTGATGACCGGTACGGACCGGACATGACCGACAACCCTAAAGGGTCAAACGGGTCCGACGACCAGAATAGACTTTGTGGGCCTAAAGACATGAGCGGGCTCAGCAAGCCTGACAAACCGGGTAAGTTGATCGGGACCAACGCCCTGAAAAAGTCGGGTGCGCCTAATGCTCTCAACGGGTCAGGTGGGCCCGAAGACCCGAACGGGCCAAGCAGCCATGATGACCTGAACGGGCTAGGCGGACCCGAAGACCTAAATGGACCAAGCGAGTCCGATGACCCAAACGGGCCAAGCGGGCCCAAAGACCCGAACGAGCCAGGTAGGCCCAAAGACTTGAAAGAGTCAGGTAGGCCCGAAGACCCAAACGAGCCAGGTGGGCCTAATGCCCCGAGCGAGTCAAGCGGGCTTGAAGACCAAAATGGGTCAGGCGGGCCCGAAGACCCGAACGGGCCAGCTGGACCCAATGACCCGAATGAGCCAATTGGGCACGAAGACATGAACGAGCCAAGTGGGATCGATGACCCAAACGAGTCAAACGAGCTCAAAACCGAACAGACTTGGCAGGCCTGATGATTCGAACGGGCCAGGTGGGCCCGAAGACTCAGATGGGTTAGGATGGGTCGGCCCAACGATTCGAACGGGTTATGCCTGACGATCTATACGAATTGGACAGACTTGACAACCCTGATGGACCGAGCGGGCCCGATGATTCAGACAAGCTGAGTTGGCTCGACGACCCGGGCAAGCTAAGTTGACCCGACGACTCAGATGGATTGTGCCAGACGACCCATACCAATCGGGAAGACCTGATGCCAGAATAGGCCAAGCGGGCCCAAAGACGTTGATGGGCTAAGCCGGACCGACATGACGATTCATATAGGTCATACCCGACGACCTGTACGGACTGAGCAGGCTCGAGACCCTGATGGGCCGAGCGAGCTCGACGACCCGAACAGGTTGAGTGGTGTTGACCTTAAAGATACAAGTTTTAGAAAATTCAATTTAATTTTTTTTATAAAAAATAGATTCTAGATTTTGAACTTGACCCAAATATTTAGATTGGATTTAAATCTTGATCCAAATATTTGAATCTAGATTTAAAAAAAAATCCAAACTTGTTTTGCTGAAAAAATAGATTTGGGTCAAAAATCTAATCTAATTATTTGGATCTAAAGTGGATGTGAGTTGGATTATTAAAAATCCAATTCATGCTCACCCATACCCTCGATTTTGCTCCCATAAGAAAAATGTAAAACCTCAAAGATATTTTTGAAATAGTAGCATGAAATAAAGTAGGGAAAGGAAACTTATATTTAAGTCCACCAAACATAATCATTTTTTTCTTACATGAGTACGTTATAACAAATATAAAAAGTTGATTACTTTTAAATCAAGAAATTATTATTAATCGGGTAATTTGTCAATAATATACAAAAACAACCAACTAATACGTTATTTCTGAGTGACACCGGCATCTACAACTACAGGTTTAGGTACTTTTCGGATCAAAGTTTCTGCTATGATGCCCGTACACAGCAATTATCTTGTATATTTTTGGTACATAAAACATGTTCAACCAAAGATACAACAAAATTCGAGCCACTAAAATTAAAAAGCAAAAAGGGTAATTTGAGGTTAATCGGAGGACTAGTTACATTACTTAGAACCATGCTTACCATACTCTTCTACTCTGTGAAGAGCATCCATGAGAACATCAGTTGTCCAATCCTTTACATCCTCCTGTTCACAGCATGGGAAAATTTCAGTTACTCAGGGTGTTTGGATTAGGTTCATGGTGAGAAATTATCAATTAATTTTTCATGATGGAGGAAGGTAAAACAACAAATACTTCTCTCTTTCAGGATGATAGGATAGAATTGATTTTTGTGTTATCTAAACACATTGTAATTTAAATGTTTCCTAACTCCAATGCAAGTACATATGCTGATTGATTCTTAAAGTTAAGCAACTTTAAAATATCATTAGAACACATGAGTACTTAAAGACGTTGCATATGTAAGAAAATGCAACTCACAACATTACTTAGCATTACAAAAACAATTTTTCAAGTCAAAATGAAAAAATATCGCTAGTACAGAGATATAAGAGGACTTACTAAAAACAAAAATCTTACTACTACTAAAAACAACTTAAAAACTCAGGCTCAATTCTACCATTCGAATGAAAATTGGCAAGAGTGTGTTTTTGAAAACCATTCAACCTCCATCGAATGTGAATCCAACAATTTCTCTTACGATCGGTTTAGTTTTGAAAAAAAAAAATAGAGGAAGTAAGCTGAGAAAAGAGAAAACAAATAGCTGAAAAATAGAAAGAAAATGTTTTCAAAATTGTGTAATTTGATAATAAATAAGAAAAAGTAGAGTGAGTCCAACAATATTACAGGTACAGTAGGTTTTCCAATTTACTATGGTAATTTGCATTTTATTGAATGCATTGCATATTACTAAGGTGAAACTTTACCAAACAAACCAACAAAAGTAATGATCTCGCTCTTTTCTTTTCCCTCCTCCCAACCAGAGAAAAACCCTTTGTCATGTTTAGTTTCTTAGAAAATGAGAAATGAGTGTTGAAAACACAAAAACAAAAAGTTTTTCAGCACGCAAATCTCTCTTTCTCAATAAACTAAACATGTATGGCAAAAATTATTGGACTCGGAGGTTGAATAGTTTTGCAAACACACTCTAAGTTTTCAATTTTTGCATTGAAAATGCCCATCAAAGCAAGTGATAACTGCCTAGATCATGTGCAATGAAGAATATTTCATAGATTATATAGACAAATCTAACAAAAGTCTAGAGAAGTTAATTTCAACCATAGTTATATAGCTATCTATTTTAGATCAGTTTCTTTCGAGAAAGCATGTTCTCATCAAATACAAAGCCTACAAACATATAAAGAAAGTAAAGAATATAGTAAGGTGAGAGTGATCACCATGCGCAATGGTTCTCCGGTTCTTATTCTGGAATTAGGGCGCGATAAAGTGGACTCAAACGGAGTTCTGGGCCTGATTTCTCGAAACTTCTCCCACTCCTCTCGGGTGACCATTCTAACGGTGCCTTGACCTTCAGGAGCATTCTTTATCTTACGCTCCAACAGCTCTTGGGATTTAGATTCATCATACTGTCACCGATTACATCCATTAGTCACAACTTCATTTCATCGAACACGTGATGTGCATCAAGATCAATCACCGTAACCCTCACATTGATATACTTGTTAGTTTATATTGTGAAGTTGGGGAGGTGGCATACGTACCATCATGAGGAGTTTGGCGAGGAGAGCGATTCCGACGACGGCGACAACCATGGGCATGGTGGCGGTGTCGAGGTATGACAGGGATTCGGGAACTGTAACGATAAACTGGTCCTTGCTCTTGGGTTGCCTCATCTTCCTTTTCTTCTCCAATTCCAACGCTCTTCTCTTCAATGCTTCTGTCGGCACACCACCACGAAGAGTGTGCAATAATCTACACTTCAACGCGTTCATCTTTCGTTACCTTTCATCGAACACCCTCTCTGCCCAATTCATGTCTTCAATGTCCCTTTACTGTTATATATAGTATTAATAAATATTTCTTTTATATAATTAAAATTTATAATAAAAATATTTAAATATGTTGATTATATTTAAAATTTACCATAAATATTTTTATATTTTATTTTTAAATTTTTTATTTGAAAAATAACTTTATCAGACATTTTCTCTTTTTTATCATGATTCATTGTTTTGAATGTTCATCGAATAGAATTGTGTTATTGGTGCAAAAAAAGTTTATTGATTTTATACAGAATAAATAATACTTATTTAAAAATTCATCAATTATCTTTAGTGATATTTCTCTGAAAAGAAAAATCAATCTTTTACCTTTTATTTACAGAATTCGACTTGTTTCATTTTTGGGAGTTTAGGATTCGGTTTATGGTCCAAATTCGAACATAGGGTTTCTATGGAATAAGATTGAAAACGTGGGACTAAGAATGAAACAAAATTAAAAAAAAATCGAAAAGTTGAATTTTTTTAAAAAAACAAGAAATAAATTAAAAGTGTATAAGAAATTAAATTTATGTGATTGAATATTTTTATATTATTATATATAAAAAACAGTAAAATAAAATTTCAAAAATAATTTTATGAATAATATATATATATATATATATATATATATATATATATATATATATATTTTTTGTAACGTCCCATTAAATCAATAATAAAAATTAAAGAAACGTCACACAAGATAATGTAGGAGCGCGGTTTAGGAACGTAAGCATAACTCCTTACAATACTCAAGGCACACCACGATGCCAAAACTAATCAAAATACAAAGTTTAACAGTACACCAAAAATAAATTTAAAAGTCAAGTAAATACATGGGCTATAGCCTTGTAATAAAACCTAAAGTAGTATAATCAGTCCAGGCATACTACGCAGCGGAATCATCCATTTCCTGTTGACCTCGAGTGTCTCTCGCATATGCTCACATCAATAAGTTGATGATCATCGCAAAAGGAGAAGAACCACATACAAGATAACCAAACAAGCAAACATGGTAAGCTAGAGTAGAAACAAGCTAGAATAGAAACAGTTTATCAAGCAGTCACATGCTATTACACAATCCAAGCAATATATATATATATATATATATATATATATATATATATATCATCCAAACATGTTATGACTCCTCAAACAATACACTAGACTCTGACTCGACTCATCCGGATACATATAATCTAGTCGGATTTAACGAATGCTTGCACTTGTGGTGGATATCTCTACTCACCCCCGAGCTGCTCACCCCTAGAGATGGCAAATAAACCCGTCCCCGTGGGTATTGTCCAAACCCGTCCCCGTTTTAACGGGAAATCTCCGCATTGACTGGGTATGGGTATGGGGATGGTTATGGGTATGTACATATCCCCACCATAATACTCGTCGCCGCCATATCTCCGTCATCATTTAAATTATTAAAATATTCACAATTAATTAAGTAACCATATATATATATATATATTTATTTCTCAATTTTTTATTTCTTCTAATTATTTGGTTTGTCATGAAACTCATTCACATCTCCAATATATTTTTCATCTTATCATAACATTTATGTAATTATGTTAAAATGATGTATGTTAATGAAATTTTTTTTATATCTCATATTTGAATATTTCTATTATTTTTTAATATTTTTATTTATTGTATATTTTCCTTTCATATGAATATGTTCAATACTTTCAATTTAAGTGTTTAATAGCCTAAATATTTCATTTACTAGGTAATATAAAAAAAATTCTTTACTTATTTTTATTAATTTTTGTTTCATTTGAAAAATTCTTTTGTTTCGCTAAAACAATTATTTTCAACCATTGAGTATATATGTTGATATTTGAAAAGTGTTCTTAGATGTCTAAGGTATTTTTCATCTTATCATACCTTTAATTATACATTCGTTTTCCTTTGTGTGATTTCTTTCAATAGTTTCTCAAATTGTTTCTAAGACATACATTCGTTAATTTTTCAATATTTTTATTTGTTGTTTTTTTTCATCATGTAGAATACTATTTCAGAATATTTTATCTAATTATTTTTATTTTCTAACTCATTATATCAATCATACTGTAATTTTTCACTATAATTGTATAAATAACTTTTATTTACTACAATATCAAAATTTAATGTAATTGCCATGAATATTTTTTATCACCATCCAACATATATTGGAGTTCAAAAGATACAATAATTATGTTAAATTTGTTTTATTATGTTTATTATTTGTTATTTGCGTCATTTTGATTAAGTGATGTATTATCATTTTTATTAGTGTATAAAAAAATAGATTAATTAGAATTTAAAAAATTGAAGTAAACAAACATTTAAAATATATTTTAATTTGAATATTTGTTTTTCTTTACATTTTTTTAAAAATAGTTTTAAATTTTATCAACTAGGTTTCATTAATGTTTGCAGTTTGCAAATTTAATAAATATTTTAGTTCTCATGAAATTTTATTTGGTATTCCAATCTAAGATGTAAACAATTATAATTTATTTCAAAGTATTTGATATCAAAGAAACAACAATCCTCCTAATATTGAATATTTGATAATATTATGTTTCCTTTACCGTAATTTTTTATCATTTTATAAAAATTAATTAATCTTTATATTGAAGTTAGTAAGGAAACGGGTACGGGTATGGGTACGAGATTATACCCGTTACCCGGTGGGGATGGGGATGAGATAAAACTTTGATACCCGTTGGGTTTGGGTATGGGTATGGGGATGCATTTTTTTTACGGGGATGGGTATGGGATAGTGAAACTCGTCCCCGCCCCGTTGCCATCCCTACTCACCCCCGAGCTAAGTGTTACAAGTGATACAATGTCTCAATCCCCCACACACAAGGTTAGCCCTTAATGAGTTTTAGGTCTCCTGCTACTCTCACCACAAGAGTCAGTCCGCTCTAAGTGAGACTAACTGACTCCTTAGAGTGTCAAGATGCAACCTTACCTTGAATCCTTACCAAATTATATAGATGGGGCACCACCATGAATTCCCACTAACATGGGTCATGCAACTACGTCCCGACCACTGAAGCACGACCAGGAAGCCTCACCTAGAGACTCATGGATTTATGTACTAACCACGTACCAAATATTCAAACAACCAAATAATATTAATCATGCCTTTAAAACCTCATGCCAACTTCTATGACCCATCCTCATTCATATTCCATGTTGGATCCATACCATTTCATTCTTCCCAATTCATGAATATAGAGTTTCATCTCATACCAATACCATTGCCACTTTAGTACCAATCATCTCATTCATCTTACATGACAAGATCATACCAGCATATCAATTCAATTCATAACTACATATATCTCATGCCTTTATTAAACTTCATACTTTAAATATACAAATCAATCAACCAAACAATCCATAACAATCAAGTGAAGAAAATAGCGAGGCCTACAGCGGATCTCGCTCAAGCTAGAAGCCTTCGCTCAGGCGAGAGGGGTCCCCTCGCTCAAGCTACAAGCCCTCGCTTAGGTGAGATCACGACAGAGACTCTGGGAGGTTTTTCGCACGCTCGCTTAGGCGAGCCCACTCCTCGCCTAGGCTGCAACTGCAGCGACACACGTCGAGCTCCCACGCGTTCTCGCTTAGGCGAGCATCTCTCGCTTGAGCGAGATAGTACCTCGCTCAAAACGAAAGCCCTCCGCCTAAGCGAGAGCTCGAGCGCGAGCTAGGGTTTGTTTCTGCAAGTCTCGCCTAGGCGAGACAGGGTCGCTTAGGCGAAAATGTCGGGTCTCGACACTGTTCTCCTTGCAACAGTCATACACTCATGCCCAAACAACAATACCATTCCATCCAAACGTTTACAGTAGCACATTAACCACACAATGATGCAAACATTGACAACATAAGTAGGAATCAAAATGACATGAAATTCCTAGCTTCCCTTAGCTGGAAATAGCTAGCAAAAGACTCCTAAACCGAAACTAGTGAGCACAGCAGCTTCGAGGTTAGCTCAGGAACCACTTAAGGAGCTGGAAAAATCAAAGGGACAGTAGGGACATAAGCTACCCAGAGTAACAGTAGTAGAGAAATGCAAGTACGGTGAGGAAACACTTACGTGGGAAGAAATGAACTGGTTCAAACTCGCTTGACTAAGGTGGTACCAAACCCTAGCAAAGGGGGAGACGGTTGCAACTCTAAGGTTTTCTGAAAATGAGTAGAATGAGTGAGTTAGGGCAGACTTAGGGTCTGTTTTCTCCTTTGAGTCAGCCTTAGGCCCATCTGATTTGGAATGACCTTTTAAAATAAGGCATAAATATAAGTGGGCCTTACATTCTCCCCAACAAGAAAAATTTTTGACCTCGAAAATGAAAACTTACCACGTAAAAGGATGTGGATGTGATTTCCTTATATCCTCCTCCAACTCCCAAGTCGAGTCACCTGTCCTCCGATCCCAGATGATTTTGACCAGGCTAACTGGTTTTCCTTGGTGTTCCTCTACTTTTCTGTCTTCTAAAGCCATGGGTAGTACCTCCATAGCGAGATCCTCTCTAATCTGCACATCCTCTGCTTCTAACACATGAGACGGGTCAAAGACATACTTCCTCAACTATGATACGTGAAATACCGGATGGAGATTTGCCAATTGAGGAGGCAAAGATATCTCATAAGCAACGGGCTCAATCCTCCTCGAGATCTGATAAGGGCCAAGGAACTTAGGAGAAAACTTCCTTGAGTGGAGAGCCCTTCCCACACCAATGGTTCGGGTCACCCTCAAGAATACGTGATCTCAAGCCGCGAATTCTAAAGGTCTCCTCCTGCGGTCAACGTAAGCATTCTGTCTAATCTAAGACGCTTGTATTCTGTCCCTCACCATTCTCACCTTCTCGGTGGTCTGTTCTAACAACTCTGGTCCAACAAGTACTGCTTCCCCATCCTGATACCAACAAAGAGGGTCCTACACTTTCTGCCATAAAGAGCACCATATGACGCCATGTCAATGCTCGCATGAAAACTATTATTGTAGGTGAACTCTATCAAAGGTAAAACTTCATCCCAAGCACCCAAATGATCTAGTATGCACGTCCTCAACAAATCCTCGAGTGACTGGATCGTCCTCTCAGACTGGCCATCGGTCGGAGGATGATAAGCTGAACTTATGGTGAGCTTGCTACCCAAAGCACTCTGTAGCGTCTGCCAAAACCGTGAAGTGAACCGTGGTTCTCTGTCGGAGACTATACTCGAAGGTACTCCATGCAACCTTACAATCTCCTTAATGTACAACTGGGCCAATTTGGCCATGGACATCCTCAAGTTCATTGCCAAGAAATGAGCACTCTTGGTGAGTCGATCCACTATAACCCAGATGGTGTCGTGCCCTCTAAATATTCATGGCAAATGGGTCAAAAAGTCCATGGAGATGCTGTCCCATTTCCATATTGGTATCTCCAAGGGCTGTAGAATACCACTGGATCTCTGATGCTCAACCTTCGCCTTTTGACACGTCAAACAGGCTACCACAAACTGTGCAACATCCCTCTTCATTCCCTTCCACCAGAAGGTCTCGTTGAGATCTTGGTGCATCTTAGTCATGCCAGGATGCATGCTAAGACGACTCTTGTGCCCTTCTGATGAGTGCGTATTTTTGCCCTCATTTAATGTTTAATTATAGGTATTGAATTGAATTTGTGTGCTTAAAGATTGATTTAATTGGGATTTCCTATAATTGGGTTTATTGAGCTTGAGATACAAAAACATGTTAAAAATAGCTTTTTAGTTGCATAAATGTTCGTTGGATATTTTGA
>Ga0214544_1013304_pt1 | contig 10067 bp, 7 predicted proteins | sample CNSS3metaG_FD_160074 | JGI IMG/M metagenome (GOLD analysis project Ga0214544, IMG submission 160074) | Root nodule microbial communities from cowpea collected in UCLA plant growth center, Los Angeles, California, USA - CNSS3 | ecosystem: Host-associated > Plants > Roots > Nodule | place: USA...
ATGAGTTTTGGCGCGCTATTTTGATAAATTGAAATTTTCCCGCGTTGGGATTTTTATCGAGATGACTATTAATGTAATTATTTCTTTTAATATTTATTTTTAAGTAATATTCCCTAGGGATGTTACACCAGGCAGATGAAAAAGTCGTACAGCCGGTCACAAACATCTCAGAGTCCCACTTTCTACCAGTGTGGCGGACCCCACCTGAAGAGGAATTGTCCACAGCTAGCAAGTGGAGTAGGAGGGTCAGGCGACCATCGCAAGTGTTTTACATACGACAAACCTGGACACTTCACCAACAATTGCCTAGAGAAGAAAAGTCTTAGCACGAAGAAACCAGCTGCATCGCCAGCAGAGCGAGCCAGGGCAGCGGGCAGAGTCTTTGCCCTGACCACCACTGAGGCTACACAGTCGGGTAATCTCATCCTTGAACCTTGTGTATTGTTTGGTAAATTAGTATTGGTGTTGTTTGATTCCGGGGCAACCCATTCTTTTGTTTCTAATGCGTGTGTGGGGAGATTGAATTTGGTGACACGCGATTTGGGATGTGAGTTGCTTGTTTCAACTCCCTCCTCAGGTCAAGTGGCTACCAGTTCAGTCTGCATTGGGTGTTCTATGGAAGTGGCAGGTCGCAGATTCAAGGTGAACTTGGTGTGCTTGCCTTTGGAGGGACTGGACGTAATCTTGGGGATGGACTGGCTGTCTAATAATCACGTCATAATTGATTGTGGACGGCGCAGTTTGGTATTCCCAGAACATGAAGGATTGGAGCTAATCTCGGCTTAGAGGGCGATAAACGAAGTAGAAGTCGGAGCCACCTGCTTTATGATAGTGGCTCATGCAAAGAAGAATAGTACCACCGAGAAGATCAGTGTGATTCCAGTCGTGGAGGAGTATGCCGACGTGTTCCCAGATGAAATACCCGAGTTGCCACCGAGTAGGGATGTGGATTTCTCCATTGATCTCATCCCTAGAGCTGGCCCAGTATCCATGGCGCCCTATAGAATGGCACCAGCGGAGTTGGCTGAGTTGAAGAAGCAAATTGAAGATTTGCTTGAGAAGAAGTTCATCAGGCTAAGTGCGTCACCCTGGGGAGCACCAGTATTCCTAGTAAAGAAGAAGGACGGTAGTTCAAGGTTATGTGTAGATTACCGTCAGTTGAATAAGCTGACCATAAAGAATAAGTATCCGTTGTCGAGGATAGATGATTTGTTAGATCAGCTGAGGGGAGCCGCAGTGTTCTCTAAGATTGACTTGAGGTCTGGATATCATCAGATCTTAGTCAAACTGGAGGATGTGCAGAAGACGGCGTTTAGGTCACGATACGACCATTACGAGTATGTAGTGATGTCGTTCGGGGTGACAAATGCTCCTACTATTTTCATGGACTACATGAACAGAATATTCCGACCATACCTGGATCAGTTTGTTGTCATGTTCATTGACGACATACTGATATACTCGGAGAGTCGGGATGTACATGCAGATCATCTGAGAGTGGTGCTAGGAATTCTCAGAGAGCATAAATTGTATGGGAAGCTGTCAAAGTGTGAGTTTTGGCTGGATGAGGTACAATTCTTGGGCCATGTAATCTCGGCCCAAGGCATAGCAGTAGACCCAGCGAAGATTGAGACAGTGGTGAAGTGGGAGAGACCACAAACAATTATTGAGGTGAGGAGCTTCTTGGGTCTGGCGGGTTATTACAGGCGGTTTGTGGAGGGGTTCTCCAAGCTAGTGAGTCCCTTGACTCAACTCACTAGGAAGGACCAGCCTTTCTCTTGGACAGACGAGTGTGAGGTCTGTTTTGAGGATATAAAGAAGAGATTGACCACTGCACCCATTTTAGCTATTCCTGACACCACCAAGACGTTTGAGGTATACTGTGATGCTTCATACCAGGGTCTAGGTTGTGTGTTGATGCAGGAGAAAAGGCTTATTGCCTATGCATCTCGTCAGCTGAAGGTGCATGAGAAAAATTATCCTACACACGATTTAGAATTGGCAGCGGTGGATTTTGCTCTCAAAACATGGAGGCACTACTTGTATAGGGCATAGTTTCAGGTATTCAGTGATCACAAGAGCTTGAAATACTTGTTTGATCATAAGGAATTGAATATGAGGCAGAGGTGCTGGATGGAATACCTGAAGGACTACGACTTTGAGCTGTTATACCATCCTGGTAAGGCTAATGTCGTAGCAGATGCTTTAAGCAGGAAGAAGTCTCATGTGTCGGCCATGATGATTAAGGAGTTGGAGTTGATCGAGAAGTTGCGAGATATGAATCTGGGATTGGATATGGAGACAGATCACATACAGTGCAGCATGTTGAGGATCACTAATGAGTTCTTGGATGAGGTTCAGGTGGAACAGGGTAAGGATCAGGAATTGCAGCATATCATTAGTGAGTTGGGCACAAAGAAGAGGAAAGATTTCAGGATGGGTAGAGATGACATCCTGCGTTTCAGAGAGAGGGTGTGTATACCCAGCAGTCGGGTATTGAGGAAAATGCTCTTAGATGAAGGGCATAAGAGTCGTCTTAGCATACACCCAGGTATGACTAAGATGTACAAGGACTTGAAGGTGACTTTCTGGTGGACTGGTGTCAACACCCAATTTTATCTGGGCTTAGTATGGTGATTGCATGTGTCGGGCGCACGATGGGCAAGGAACTGTTATGTTCCCGTCGGCTGCTATTGGGCGAGGAGTCCATAGTATGGTGATTGCGTGTGTGCCAGGGTCCAAGTTATAAGGCTTGGATGATTTACTACAGACGAGGAGTTTGTAGGGCAGGACTATGAGCGAGATAGGCTCATAGGGTTGGACCACGAATGAGTTAGTTTCGTGGGAGCACAGTGGAGTCCCAAAACCTAGTTCATGCATATGACTCATGAAGGATTATGAAGTCATGGTTGGGTAATTTGATAATGAGATAATTAGTTATGTTATTTTGTGATGGGTGGCATATTTATTTCATTATTTGTTTATATCTATATTGTGCATAGCTCACCCTTTCTGTGTGTGTGGCGATGATCGGATAATTCCCCGGGAGCAGATGATTTGACAGGTGGGCTAAGAGATGCCTAGACACGGAGCGAGGGATATCTGGGAATTTTTGTATATATGTTATTTATTTTGGTTTTGAGATAATACTGTAACCTTATGGGAGCCATTTGAATTTTATTTCGATTTTATTATTATGGACTCCGATAATTATTGCATTGTATACCGTTTTAAATTTCCCCGTGTTTTTGGGAAATGGTTTTATATTAAATGCGGTATTTATTTTATTTTGGAATTTATTAATTAAATAATAGTAATATTCCTTAGGGATGTTACATATCTCATCACCATCAGGCACACCCTATTTGAGTGTTCCCATTTCACGAGAAGCTCTCTGGACACTAGTGGACTCAGGTGTAAGAGCTGAAGGTTCTGCTTCTCTCAAGGAAAAGTCCACGTTGGTAATTGCCAGATACAAATCCAAAGATTCTTTCTAGTCCTCAAAATTTGTCCCATTTAAAGTTTTGACCGAAGTCAATAGTATAGGCAAAGAAGCTGGTATCAAAATAACAAAGAAACATTTAATACACACTTATTGTGCAAATAAACAAAATAAATGTTTCTGAATACACAAAAAAATATGCCTATAATATCAACATATTTGTCATTTACTATGATCCTGCCTAAAGGTCCTGAATCATAATAAATAAGAAATATAATTAGAATAGAAAATACAATGCACATCTCATGTCAAAAGAAATCTAATACCGATAGGGTACAAGACAAATAATTGACATAATAAAATTCAAAAATGCATTGTATCAAGAAAAATAAAATACATTAATAATAAAATACTGATAGGGTATGATTAATATTAATGTAATATCAAATTAATTAATAAAAGAATTAAATTATATCATTCCCACAAATTTTCATACAATTGTACCCACGATAGGTGAGTTAACAATTATATAAAAGTATATCATGCTTAACAAAAATATAATAAATTATATAATGCATGAAATCATAATAATAATATTATTATTTTTATTTTTATATATTATTATTATTAATATATATATATATATATATATATATATATATATTTCACGTGGAACTTGCATGGTTTATGGCTTCGAACCTGCTTCACCACATTTCATCATTGTTTTAAAGATATTATATATAAATAAATTGATTTAAGAAAAACAAAAAAGATGTGAATGGGCTGGCTCATGTTTTTCGCTTGGACTTTTTTGTGTCCTTTGGGCCCAATAGGTTGAGACACATGTGGAGCCTGCTTGACCCGCCGCTACCGCTCGTCTTCTCGACTAACAGAACGCAGGCACCACGCAAACTGTCGGAAACCACTTAGATCAGAGTAGTAGAACCAGAAGAGTTTAACGAGCAACAAAAACAGCGTAACACAGGCCACCACCACGCAAATCCAGCACCGTGACTAGGGATGTCAACAGGGCAGGTAGGGTACGGGTAGTAGCTCCCCCGTACCCTACCCGCTGGATAAATATTTGTCTCGTACCCGTACCCATATCCGTCGGGTATCCGTTATGCGGGTACCCGCCTATTTTTTTCATATCCGCGGGTATCCACAGGTACCCGCGGGTGTTTGCAAAATTATTTAGAAATAAATATTTAATCATAAATTCAAATAAAATAAAATAAAATACATCATTGTCATAAATTTTAAATATAGTTCAAATAAACTCAAGTTGATACAACTCCAAATAATTGTAAAAGTAAATATAAAATGACGTTCAACATAATGGAAATTCTTTAATTAATGTTTTGATCAACAAATCCACTTTCTCCGATTGATTCTAAAAAATAAACAAAATAAACAAATAATAAACCTCAATTGCCACGTGTCAAGTATTTTTATTTTGATTTCATCATTTGGCAACAAGCATATCATAAACGTCATTGTCTATACAAGGTTTGATGTATATGCCCAATTTCAAAGAAAGGAAAGAGAAAAATGTCAAGGGGTGTAAGTTTAGCGGGTACGGGTATCCACGGGTACGGATACTATGAAACCCATACCCACCCCGTTAACATGCGGGTATCAAAAATACCCGTACCCGCGGGTAGCGGGTATCCATTTTTAATATCCATTTTCTATCTGTTGCGGGTTTTATCCGCGGATATCCGCGGGTACGGATTTTTTTTTGACATCCCTAACCGTGACCCATCACTGTGTTGCATGACCTTTAACTGATCGATGTCATCGGCAACAACTGTGACTCCCAACTGTCAGCGGGATCACATCCCATCACAAGAGAACAAAACTACAGGCCACCGTGACGTGAACAAGACCACCAACGCGAGCAAACGACCATTGTTCGCACTACCGCAAGCCTCCACGATGAAACTATCACTGCAACTGCTGCGAACCACTCGCGAAAGGGGTGACGAAATCTTGCGAAACCACCATGACTGGGAACCTCTACTATATCAGCATCACACTCCACCACACCAGTGACAGATACTGAACAAACCAGACGCGCCGTAGCTCCCCACCGGTGACAAGCCGTTCAATTTCCAAGCAGAATGAAGAAGGGTTCGAAAGGTATTTTAATTAGAGGTAGGGTTTCTTTAATTTGGGGTTTCAATAATTTTAATCCCCTTCATAATTCATTAATTTGCAATCAGCATGGAGTAGCACCAGATCATCGAAAATGAGAAAGAGAATGGGGACATATAAAAATTAATGTTCATGGCAATCAAGAACAAAACATAAAATCAATTAAACCCCTTCATCAATTCTCTAATTAAAACGATAAAGTTAATATCTCCATATAATATTTCACGCCTCAGTGAACAATTATGAAAATTATGATACACTTTCCAAAAGAATAATTATATTTTGTATCTTATAAACTCTGATACCACTTGATAGGAATAAAATATATAAAAGATACAATAATACAATATATTCAAAATATATTTAAGTATGAGTGAAAAGATTGTGTACCCGAAATCAATGAAAGATCCATGGAAGCACGTAGTATGAGATGCTACTGTTCTCTTTCTGATAGATATTCTAAAACGTAAGAGTGTTTTACGTTGTTACTTAAAAACTGACTAATGGGTATCAGTTTTATATCTTCTCAGCAGAGACCAGGGACCTCTCAAATAAGTATCTGATTATTCAAGTCCATCACAGACCGTTTATTAAACAATCCAACCCATCACGGATCGTTCATCAGAAAACCAAAACTATATATATTACCCATACAATAATTAATTATGTGCAATATAATTAACATTAACAAATAACTTAATTTATTGATTAATGCTAATCCATAATAGTAACAAAATAAAGAATAATAATTTTATATAATAGAATTATATAAAATATAACATTAACTACTTGTTTTACTGGATTTTTATTCTTTTGTAAATTTAAATCTTTCAAGTTCTTAAAAATTTTGGTTGAATTCAAACCTTAAATATATGAACCTTTGTTGAATATATAAAACTATTTAAAAAGAATTCTTAGAGATTTTAGTTCAATAAAAGAGTACTTTAATCATATAAATGTAATTTTCAGAATATAAACATCATAAAGGTTTCAGTAATTGAAATTGTGTTAGATGTTTAAAAAAAACTCAAATTGTAAGAAAATAAATAAAACCATTTTTGGGATTTTACTAAATATGTAGAAGGCAATAAAGATAAGAATTAACACGGTGAGTTAGTGTTAGGGTTAGATTTCACAAAATTTCACTCTCATACACATAATCACTTAACTACTTTTCAATTTAACGTAAAAATAGCCACAAGTTTACTCAAGGCCTGATTTCTTAATAGAATGAATCTAAGTTTCCTTATTAAGAATCAATTCCTTGAGTATTTAATAAGAAAACTTGTTATTACAATAAGAGTTTAAGACAACTAATGAGTTTAGCTTCATTCCTAGTTATAAGTTTCATTAGGAATGATATTACAAGTGATCAAATAATTGGTTTTGCGTCTAAGGAAATGCAAATTTAGGACTTGACTAATTTACTTGTTTAAAGGGTTTTGAACACATTCTCATAACAACTTTTCTTCCCAAATAGTGCATATGATTGGTTCGTCTAATCACTCAAACAATGTTTAGTTCTTAATAAATTAATTGAGTTTCACTAAGTAGACCAATGTTGTAAAGAATATAACAAGTATTCTTTGGTTTTGTAACCACTATTGACTAACCCATTGAGTAATATTTGGGTTCGCAACAACTCATGGATAAAGTCATCAATTTGGCCCAACCCATAAGGCTTACATGGGTTGGGGACAAAAGAGTCCACATGGCCAAAAAGTCCTCAATTAAAATGGTCCACAGAGCCAAAAATCCCACAAAAGCCCTATGGGACATGACCAACTCATGTGCTTCCTTTTTATACATGAATATATATATATATATATATATACATATATATATATATATATATATATATATATATATATATATATATATTATTAAACTTTCAATTTAGGTCGGCCTGATTCGACCATCAACTTTGCACCATCATCTCATCAATCAGCCCAACCCAATAAATATCAATTGTCGCCTAGCCCGGGTTATCTCGGTCGTGGCCAGGACTTATCATGGTAAAGGGCCTAGGCTAACCATCTCAGTGTGGGTCAGGATGGCATGTCTATGTCGTGAGCCTATGTCGAACTGTCTCAATCATTGGCCCAGGCCGGACCGTCTCAATCGTTGGACCGAGCTGGCCCGTCTCAGTCGTGGGAATGAGTCGACCTGTCTCGATCGTAGGCACAGACCGACCCATCTCGGTCATGGGTATGGGCCGACCCATCTCGGTCATAGGTACGGGTCGACCTGTCTTGGCAAAACGAGTCAGGTTGTCTCAGACGTGGGCCAGGGATGGTATGTATTCCATGAGCCCATGCCGAAACGTCTCGGTCGTTGGCCCGAGCTGGCTCGTCTCGATTGTCGACCCGAGCAGGCCCTGCGGCAAGGGCCGACCTGTATTGACTGTGGGCACGAGCTGGCCTAGGTTGGCTCAATCTCGGTCGTGGGCCAGAACTGACTCGTCTTGACCTTCAGCTCGTATCGGCCCATCTCGACCATCGGTTAAGGCCGACCTGTCTCGTCTGTTGGCCTGGGCAGGCTCGTTTCTCCCATCACCTCGACCAAGCCTTTCTCAGCTGTCTATCCAAATTGTTTCTGACGCCCCGACTACTATATTAAATTATTATTATTTGATAAAAAGATGGAATAATTTTTTTGTACAATAAGATTTTCCTTGAGAGGACATTAACAATAACATAACTCCATATATATATATATATATATATATATATATATATATATATATATATATCAATAATTTACATCTCTTTAATTGTTCATGAAATATTATAAAAATATGTATTTGTATAATTTTAAGAGTTCTACATCAGAATAGAAGATTATCTATATTTTTAATATCTTTACAAGATATTAATATAAATTATCCACGAGTCAATCTTTAGAAGATCCACCAATAATATCCCGAACAACTCTCACTAAGCAAGTTCCCCTTCTACTCTTGCAACAAGTACATATGAAAGAAAAATATGAAAGGAGTGAGGTCTTTATAAGCCTGAAATATCAATCTTAATAAAATCAACAAACAATACAGACACTAAGAGCCTAGAATTGGACCTATAACCACAAAACTATATCTCGTTATACTAGACATATGGATCCATATTCCACTTCTGATGATCCATTATGAACATCAAAAGTTACTTTGGGAAGTGATTAGGTAGTTGAGTAGTTCTCATAAAACATTGGTACAATCATAATTATTTCTTTCTCGAGAATATTAGCCATTTATCAGCCCATAAAAAAGATATATACTCACTACCTAACATTGGCGATGTCGAGCAGGTATCGAATAGTCCAAAGTTTGGCTTATGAATATCCTAGTCCAGCGTGTTATTCTGAACTATCAAGATATTCACCCACTTAGTAAAACTTCCTTAGACCCCACCATGGTCCCCGCCTTTCATTCCGTAGTGTACCAAACTGTGACTTCCCAAATACAAACACTCTACTGGTTTAATCTCAACTTATTGAAATCAAACTTAACTCTTACTTAACTGATATAATCTTGGATATTTTCAAAATTCATAAAATGTGATGACTATCAAATCATGTCATTGTATAAACTATACACAAAGAATATAAAATAACAATAAAATGTACATGTAATTTTCTTTTATCAAAGCTCATTGAGTAAAATAATATTTACTTTTACTTTATTTTTATTTTTTTAATTATAAAATAATGATAAAATAAGAATTGAAACAAAAACTTTAAATAAATAACTAGATAAGGATTAGAATGTTATAAAAAAATATAATAACAAAAATATAAATTAAACAGGACCCATGCATAACCGGAGATATATTAAATGAAATAAATAAACAATACTCGTGTGTGCAAAAATGAAGATAAATTAAATAAAATAAATAAACAAGATCAATGCATAATTGGAGATAAATTAAATAAAATAAATAAATAGAATTAGTGCATAACTATAGATAAATAAAATAAAATAAATAAATAGGATCAATGCATAACTATAGATAAATTAAATAAAATAAATAAACAGGAATAATACATAACTAAAGATTAAATAAAATAGGACCAATGCATAACTGAAGATAAATTAAATAAAATAAATAAATAGGACTCGTACATAAATGAAGATTAAATTAAATAAACAGAACCAATACTTAACTGAAAATAAATAAAATAAAATAAATAAAAATGATCAGTACATAACTAGATATCGACTAAGTTAAATGGAAGTAAATAAAATAATATATAATTCAAAAATAAATAAAATATTGATATAAAATCCATGGGTTTATCAATATTAATATAAAAAGAGCTTAACCTCACTCCCCTTTTACTGAAGGGCACACTAATAATATTTCTAGAGAACTAAGATCTCTTTGAATCTTTTGCTCTAAACTTTCTCTCTCTTATTTCTCACTTTCTCATGTAACTTCTTCCCTCATTTCATACATATATATATATATATATA
>Ga0214544_1013307_pt1 | contig 10060 bp, 6 predicted proteins | sample CNSS3metaG_FD_160074 | JGI IMG/M metagenome (GOLD analysis project Ga0214544, IMG submission 160074) | Root nodule microbial communities from cowpea collected in UCLA plant growth center, Los Angeles, California, USA - CNSS3 | ecosystem: Host-associated > Plants > Roots > Nodule | place: USA...
CCAAAGTCAAGGTCAACAAGTCAACTCAAAAATAGTCAACCAAGCCAACTTAAAGGAATTTTAAACTAAAGAAAATAAAAGCAAAGGAAGGGATCAAGGAACTCCCTTTCTTCTAAGCATGTGCCATAGGCCATCATCCTTGGTAGGGATCAATCCTTTATTAGATTCCAAGATAAGTGAGGAAGATCCGCCACTTTGAATCGGAGATTCAAAGATAAGGATCGGTGGTTCTGAGGAGAACCTTGAGACTTGAGAGAAAACTCACTGTTTCATAAAACTCAAATCTGAATACAAAGTGTGTCACAAGGGCTTATATACTATGGGTCGAAACACCAAAGACCCAACACAACTAAAGGTCCGATAAAGCACAAACAAAAACATTACAAAAATTATAAAAGAGTTCATGTTCTAAAATCTGAAGCTAATCCGAGATCTCTTTTAAGGTCTTGGACATGATTCCATCAGTTGCTCTGAAATCTTTGTGACCATCCTGAACCACGCCTCCATCATTGCCTCCGGGTTGAAGAAAATTCGACCTCGAATTTTAGCACTTTATTACCTACAACCAAACACACAAACATCAATGCTGAAAGCACACAAAACTAGAATAGTCTAAAGACAAAATGAAAATGCTATCAAAAATTGATATTGGAATCATGGAAGAGGCCAATCTCTTATTATCAAGGTGCTTGGAGGTTGTCCTCTGGGATCAAAGATAAACCTGCAGAACACATCAAAGAGTTTCAACACAACTATAATATCCACAGTGAAACAAAAAGGAAAACAACCCATAATAATCAGAATAGAAAAAGAGTGTCCTTGAAATCCTTCAGGATTTTCATGATAGGCCAAACACACAATCAGATGATTAAAGGCAGGTTCATGTTTGGCCCATGTTGTTGCTGTCTTTTCTATCATATTTTCCTCACCCCATTGCTTATGCCATTGTTCCTTAATGTATAAGTCTTCCCTAGGCATTAAGACAAAAAGAGATGGGTTAGTAAGTGTTCCCAATGAAAATGCAATATCATGATGTGAATGGGAGCAACAATTTAACGCATTATCATCCCCCTTTAATGATTTCATCTCAACCATGCATGTCAGGGGTGTGAGGAGAGACTCCTGCTCGTGTTTTTCTCTTTGTTCGTCTTCTTCCTTTTCTCTTTGCTCTTTCTCTTCTTGCTTCTCTAGCTCTTTCTCTTGTTTGGCTTTTTCCCACATTTCCTTTAGTACTCTTTTTGCATTTTCTCTCTCCCTTTGTGCTTGTTGTCCTTGTTTGACCTCAAGCTTATTCCTAACACTCCTTTTCACCTCCTTTAAGTAGACAATGTAATCTTGGAGTTCCTGAAGAGTCATGTACTTGGCGTTCCAATTAGGACATTGATAATTTTCGTGTCCATAACCTTCACACTTGGTGCACCTAATAGCACTTGTTTTGTCTTTTGGCAATGATCGTCTATCTTCATGGTTCTCCCTTCTAAGATTCCCAAGTTTGCTATTCAACCTGATAATTCTAGACACAATGAAGTTGATATCTTCTATCAAGCTCGAACGTGTATGGAACATTCTAGAGTGCTCAAAATTCCTAATTCCTGTCGGGAAAGAGAGAAAACAAGAACTAACACAAAACACAGTAAGTGGTTAGCAAAAGTAAGGTGGGTAAAATTCTCAAATGGGTCTCACCACTCCTTACGTGTTTACACTCAATTCCACTCGTGTTTCACTCTCAAAGTGTATTCACTCGCTCTCAAGTTCCTGTTCAGTTCTTCAAAGAACCTCCAATCAACCCATCAAGAATTCAACATCAAAGTGAAAGATGTAACGGGTCTAAGCTCAACTCAGGAGGCCAAGGAAAGAAATATCTAAGACAAAACCAAGGAAATTTGAAGACAAACTAAAAAGCACCAAAATCAAGAAATGGCTAAACCAAAAGGAGTAAATATGTGACAAAACTAGATTATGACAACGAGAAAAGCACTTTTAAAGACAAGAGTAATCTAAACAGTGTATTTAGAATTACTACTAGAAATATGAAACAAAATACTCAAGCTAAAATGTGATGATTAATGCAAACTCCCACAAACAGTACTTCCAACAATTTAGCTCAAGGTATATTGCCCCACAACACAAGAAACCAAGGAAAAATCGAACTCAAAGAGAAATGATGGACAAGCGACTCAAGCAAAGCAATAATGAACAATTTCTAACTCTAATTGATAAGAACTAAGCAAAGCATAATGTAAAAAGTGCATCACAAATTTAACTAGAAACATGACTAAAGTGCCCCAATTTTGTACCAAAGAATACCCCAAAATAGCACCAAAAATCACCTCAGGATAGCTCAGGATAGCATCCACGGTGGTAGGCCAAAGCAGTAGTAAAAGATGAATAACACACATTAAATGGCTGTTGTTTCAAGCTTCAAATCAGCACCGGCCAGGACAAATTCTGCACTGCTTCAAAAAGCACACGTAACTAAGCACATGCACCAATTCAAGAAAAACTTACTGCACCGCTTGAAGCTAGGGGTGTGGCTGTCACGTTTTGATTCAATTGCACCGAGTGGAGCAAGGAGCCAACCACAATGACCAAAATATGCCACCACTTTTTTTTAAAGAAATCTGCTTAACCCGCAAACAAATACTCCAATCAAATTCTATCCACTGTTGCTGCAAATTGTTTCGCTTAAGCGACGGGGTTGAGGTCCTGCATCAAAGTGAGTAGACTAGCTGTTGTGAATTGCAAGAGGCAAAGGAGGCTGCTACCAATTCTAGACAATTCAGGTTCTGCTGCATTAAAACTCTATGCTGCACCGAATGAGACTATCAAGTCCTAAGAACTTTAGCCAAGGGGTTAGGCTTCACGTCTCAACTTGCTTTAAAAAATCACCAACGAACATACGTGGTGTTATTTTTGTCTCCTTATGCAGAAACCGGGTCTATTTGCACCAACCAGTTTAGAAGCCACTCCTTTGGGTTTTGTATATCGACGTATGCTAGCCAAACCAATTAATGCAATGAAGCATCAAATTTTTGCAGCCTTTTAATTAAGTCCAACCAATCACGTAGCTAAGACTCCAATCCACACTTAAAGCACACGAGTTAGACCCTAAAGTGGCTATCAAACCCACACACTGCTCAAGTGAGGGGTGCGGTTGTGAAGAATTATTTGGGTGGTTATTCCAACTACTTTCAATGATTCCAGCACACACGTTCTTTTTTTTTCTCCTTTGAGACCAACCCGAATCTTCACTTCTTGCAATTTTGGATCGCACCAGCCTTGGATGGAGCACGTGCTTCAACCAAAAAAAAATGTTGCCCTAAAAAGTAATGTTGCTATCATGAATTCAGTTGGTTGTAGTGAGAATTACAGGCACCGCTCCAAATATTTTTCTGCACCAATTGGCCATTCGTTGATGGTTCCAGCCTCTTCCAATTTTGATTTCACGTTGCTAGTTGGCTGCACATTCACGATTGAAATGATGGTTGCATATCCACTTTGCACTGCTGTATTGGCTATTTCCACAACACCAAATCAAATCACCACGTGCTGTTGCATTCCTTAATTCAAGGCCAAATCCCGCGACATCAAATGCTCACTGCACCAGATTTCAGATTGTGTGCACCGAATGAAGCTTACACCATGACCTGCTGCAATGCAACGAAAGACACTTAAACTGACTGCCACCGAATGGATCAGACCCCTTTTTGCTTTATTGAATTGCCACCGCTTGCACTATGAGACTTGCAATGGTTGGCATCGTTGTGGTCAAAATTTTCCTCTGTTGGAGAATTGTGAGGGGGTTAAGCAAGTTGTTATCAATTCACCAACACTGCACCATTCAGGATTCAAAACACTACGGCCTGCTGCTGCAACATACTTGTTGCACAACACTTTCACAAAAAATGGCTGCTATAAAGTTGTCACCACATGAACCCGCAAACAAAAATCATCCCTGGTTGAGCTTTCTCCAATTGCTCCAAAAAAATTCTATTCACTGCACTAGTTGAAATAGATTTTCCTTGTGCAATAGATTTTCCTGAACTAGCTGAAATTTTCCCAAGTTGCACCGCTTGGTCAAGAACACCTCAAAGCACCAATTCAGAACAACCTCTCAACCTCTTAGCACCTCTAAGATGAAAATTATATTGCCTTTGCACACCACAAACTCTTCTATTTAGGCTATTGGATGAATTAATCTTGTACATTAGGAGACAAAGAATACACCAAACTAATGCATGCTTGGCCACTTTCAAACACTAGTTCACCAAACTATGTTGCTTCAAGATGGGGCCAACAACCCTCAACACGAAGTTTCCACTCTGCACTAGTGTCTACCACTTCAAGCAACACAACACACTCTACCATGTTCACAAATTTAGTGCCAATCCAACCACATCAGCCAATCATTTGCAGCTTCACCAATTTAATACGAGACAAAAATCTTCACAAATCTTCACCGAGTCATTTTCGTAAACACCTTGTATGCATTATTAACTCTGCTTCGTAAACACCTTGTATGCATTATTAATTCTGCTTTACTCAACTGCAATCAACACAGTCCAATCCTCTACTAGGGCGCATCTACCAAAACCTCCAATCAAAGATGAAATTGTTTTAGCAACCTACTTGCGATTGGAGTTCCTTCACTTGCGAGGTTTAGAATGGAGTTCCTTAACTTGCGAGGTTTAGAATCCCATAACTGAACCAAGAACAACTACTCGTGGCAATTCACAACCACCAAAGACCAAGGAATGGCCGCTGGGATAAAGTAATTTCGAATACCACAAAATTGCGCTGCTATGGATAAACAAGCACTTCCAATCACCAATCAAAATGCAAGTCAGATGAAGAGTTACGAATATGACCCACAACGTAAAGATGAACGAGAATACCACCGCGAAAAACAAAAACAATACGAAAATCCGAAACGAGGAGGAAACCAACCGAGCTCTGATTACCAGATGATGAAGGACTGTCTCGAATTTGGGGTGAAATTCATCTAGAACGAAAATGGGTATGAACCCTAAAACGAAAAGGGGGAACTGAAGGACGTCGATTGGGGGTTTTTGCGGAACGGAAGGAAATCACGCCACTTGGAGGAGATTCCAAGATAAGTGATGAAGATCCGCCACTTTGAATCGGAGATTCAAAGATAAGGATCGATGGTTCTAAGGAGAACCTCGAGATTTGAGAGAAAACTCACTGTTTCATAAAACTCAAATCTGAATACAAAGTGTGTCACAAGAGCTTATATACTATGGGCCGAAACACCAAAGGCCCAACACAACTAAAGGTCCGATAAAGCCCAAACAAAAACATTACAAAAATTATAAAAGAGTTCATGTTCTAAAATCTGAAGCTAATCCAAGATCTCCTTTAAGGTCTTGGACATGATTCCATCAATTGCTCTGAAATCTTTGTGACCATCCTGAACCACGCCTCCATCAATAAACAAAACGCAGTTTAGGCACACAGCTATGGAATTAATGAACATATCAAACAACTACACAAAAACCTAAGACAAAACATGAGATCTGAAAATGTGAAAGCTAAGTAAGAAAGTGAAATTAAACCTAATTGACAAGCAATGGAGCGGCAGATTGAGGGATCTAAACATTTCATTACAGGATTGATTCAAGGCAATCAGAACAATATTTTTGAATCAATTTCAGCAATAAAATTCAGCACACAGATTCAAGACCAAAGACGCAAGAACTCAATCAAGCAAGAACAAGATAGAATCGAACAGAAAAAGAAGAAATAAGAATAGATATACTCATCTTTGAAGACCTCCTCGCTCCAAGCTCAAAACCAGAGTTCTGATAACCACATGATGGATGCGCGAAACCACAGTCTTGTCAGAATTCACAATGGAAGGCCATGAAACATAATTTTGTTCGGTGGAAATCCATCAAACAAGCAACGGAAGACGATTATGGTGTTCGGAATCTCACCGGCGAGGTCACTCTAGGGTTTACTCTTGGTGAAGGTGAGCTAAGATAAAAGGGGATTAAAATCTCTCTCATTCATCAAAGCTACTTTTTACATCAGATGGCTTGCCATTTTATAGAAGGAATGGCAACCAGAAAGAAAACGGAAGAAAAAATCTAACGGCCAAGCTAAGAAAACGCTTGAGGCTAACAAACGTGAATTTGAGGGAAGAAACACGTGAATGAAACGAGCTAAGGGAAGAAACGCGTGAATGAAGCGAGCTCGCGTGAAGGAAGAGAGCTTGCGCGCAATTAAGAGGGTTTGAGAATGAAACCCTAGCACAGGGTTGGCCTTCGTAAAAGAGGAAAGTAGCTAGGGCTGCATGTTGGGTGTGTTGGTGACAAAAGGGTTGTTGTGCGTGAGAACCCTAGCAGATCACTTGTGTGGCTCGCGTCCCTTCAATCAACAAATGGGTTGGACTTCATTTGATGGCCCGAAGTACACGTGCTGGTGCTGAAACATTGGAGGTGTACGAAGGAACCCTAGCAACAGCTCTCTACGCGTGGTGTGTAAAAAACAAGAATTAAAGAGAATTAGGCTGCACGGGAGGCCCATTCAGGAGATGTTGCACACGTGTATGAAGGAATTGGCAGCCCAATTAAAATGCTGCTACGTAGTTGGTCTAACACGTTCCCATTCCACACTTCATCAAATGCTTCAATTTGAATAGTTTGGCTGCAATTAGTAAACCAACCCAATTAGACAACTTTTATTTAATTAAAAGAAAAATAAAAAAAATAAAAGAATGGCCTAGGCATTGGCCAATGCTATGAAAAGCCTCTTAGGGTGATATTCATCAACTGGTCAATGAAGTAGCAAAGTTGTTCAAATCTGCTCAAAAGGTCAAAAACTAGTCAAAGGAGAGGAGTTTAACTGCAAATATTCATATTTTTGGATCTCTCTGCAAAATTGCACTACAGAATTGAAAATGGGTTATTTAGAAAATTAATACAAATATTATTTGGTGATAATTTATCAGATATCTTTAAATAATTAATTTATTTAATTATATCATAAATTATTAACCAACTATATTTGTTAAATAGTCTATATCTCTCCAAATATCTTTGAATATTTATCTTTATTTTAAAAGATATTTGAGAGGTTTTAGCAACAGAAAAGACCAGTCCAATTCCTATTTAAAGAGACCAAGGGAGAAGCAGAAGAAAAAGTTCGGGACTTCGGAGTTTTGGAACCCTTAGGGGGGCCTAATTTCGTTTCCTTTCTCTCTCTCCATTCTTCTATTTTTATTTTGCATTCGTGGAGTTCTAAACTTCTTGGGTTGATTCCATTGTAATTTCTTAATTAGATTTTGAGGTTAGATCAATTAATTTCTTTGTTCTTTTTATTATTGTTGAGGTTTTAATTCATCTATGTCTTTTATCTTTGAATCATGTAAAAAGTAATGATTTTAAATCTATATGCATGTTGATCATATGAGTTCAAGGGTTTTTAAATCTAATTGAGACTTTACTTTGATTTTATTTAGAAACTTTCATGTGATTAAATGAGTTTTTACCAATAACTGAGACTTTACTTTGATTAAAGGTATTTACTCTAACGAAAATTAATTGAAACTTTACTTTGATTAATTAAGCTTTTTATTTGGTGAGGAGATAAAAGAATAGACATGATTAGGCATAGTAAAATTTGATTGAGACTGTACTTTGGTTGAATTTATTGTGGATAATCTAAAAGTTCTCACTTTTAATTGAGATTGTACTTTGGTAAAAAGTGAGAACGCCAACAAATTAATTGAGACTTTACATTGATTAATTTGTAAATCTACAATAATAATTAATTGAGCAATAATCTTTAGATAACCCATGATGAATCTATTTTGAAAAAGCAATGGAATCAATCTATTTTCTTTACTATTGTTTATATCTTATTTTATCTTTTTAACTTTATCCCTCATATTTTTATACTTTTATTTGACTAACTCTTGTATAGTTTTATAAGAACTAATTGTTAAAAATCAATTCCGTGTTCGTTGGGAGACGACTTAGGGTTAACTTAACCCATACTAATTTTTTGGCTACTTTCTTAACAATACTGAAATTAGTAGTATTAATTTGATCGCGTCAACGACAGCGTTATCAATTTACTTTCCTTAAAAATAAAAAAATATATTCCAACAAATTATAAACTTTTTAAAATGTACTTGGTTAAATAATTTTTCACTAATGATATAGTATCTTCTTACACATAAAGAAAGATATTTATTGCTTCTCTTAGCTCTCAACAAATCTTAACTTTGAAAAAATGCACTCTACAGTGTAGAAAGAACGGTGGAATCATATTTATGTTAAATGAAAACATATTTAAAACAATATTTTTGATTTAATTTGCATTGTTAATGGAAAACATATAATAGAACTGATTCTGATTATCATATAAGTAATGAAATGTTGCAAGAAATAGCACGTGCGCAAGACATTAACCCAAAAATGTGATAATTAAGACCTGATGATGATGAAAGTTGGATAAAACATCAATAATGCCTTAATAACTACCAAAGCATAGATAGAAGATAAGACAATTTTTTTTATTTAATTTTCTTCTATCACCTTAACACAAATCCCAAAGTAGCCATCACAAGGGTTAAAAATTTAGTTAAGGAAAAACATTTCGTGATGTCTACAACCTTCCTGCTAAAACTTCAAGTCTAAATTGAAATTACTAAGAAAATTTGGATAATTTTCTCTAATTTATCGTCACGTTGCAGATCATGAATACCATGAAATGAAAAATAGAAAATAGAAAATAGTTAGAATACGGTAATAAGATTCAGGAAAAATCTTATTACCAAAACGGTGTGCTCAAATTCAGCACTTCGTTTACCAGTCGTAACAATTGTCTATCCATCAAAGACCTGAAAAGATATTGCAGAGATCTCTATTTCTTCTTCTCTACTTATGTTCCTAGATCTTTATTATTCTTTCATGATAAGTTTTCAAACATATAATAAAAATAATATAAATGGATAAATATAAACGTGATTAATTTTTTAAGAAAAAATTCTTTTACACGGTTTTGATGAATATTTGACGATTTTTATAAAAATAACATAATTTTAATAAAAATTAACTTTTATATTTTAAAAGAAAAAAGAAAATAAATAATAAGTTGTCAGATTAAGTTGTTGTACAAGTGTCTCTTGAGTTTAACATTATAAATCTCAGGTTTTATTTTTATATCAAATGAGTGTATTTTTCATAAAAATATGATATGCTTAGCAAGATTCTTGAGAAAGAATTCTTAACTAAATTTATCATTCTAATCCCACTTATCATAACAACATATCATCACTAGTGCAGTTTCAAGTTTAGACAGTGTCATATATGCCTCAATTCTCGCACAAACGAGGTATATAGAGACGCGGTTGCATTTTTGTGATTTAAAACAACTTTTATGCCTCGGTTCACTAAACAACCGAGGCCTATGAATGTTTATGTCTCGGTTATATTTTCAACCGAGGCAGTAACACTGCCAAAAATTTTAACTTTCCCGCTTTTTTTAACTTCAAAATTAATAAGGCAGTTTTATGTCTCGAGTCTCACTAAACCGAGGCATATAAGTATTTACTACAGCGGGCCTTTTCACCCGAGGCCTATAAGTGGCAGAATTTTTCCACATGCCTTTTTCTTTTTTGCCTGAGAATATGCCTCGGTTATGCTTTGAACCGAGGCCTATTCATGTTTATGCCTCGGTTCCAAATTAACCGAGGCAGTAAAGCTGGTTAGGTTTACAAATCCCAAATCGCAGCACTGTTCGAGCGTCTTCAACATTCGAAAAACATACGCTGGTTCAGTGGATCCCAAATCGCGCCACCACTGTTTTGCCCCTCCACCGCACCGGTTGGCCATCAAATTGGTCGTTCTTGTTGCTCCTCCATTGTTGGCGTGAATCTCGCCCCTTTGTACGGTTCATTTTTACGTTTTTTTTTCGTTTTTGATTCAACTCTCTCTATCACTTTTTTTTTTGTGTTGTTTTTTGTATGTTGTTGAGTTTTCACACTTGAGTTTGTGATGATTTATGATAGAAAGTGGGTGAACGGTGACGG
>Ga0214544_1013309_pt1 | contig 10057 bp, 4 predicted proteins | sample CNSS3metaG_FD_160074 | JGI IMG/M metagenome (GOLD analysis project Ga0214544, IMG submission 160074) | Root nodule microbial communities from cowpea collected in UCLA plant growth center, Los Angeles, California, USA - CNSS3 | ecosystem: Host-associated > Plants > Roots > Nodule | place: USA...
AAAAAGAAAAAAAAAAATAATACACACACACACACACAAACAAACACAAATATATATATATATATATATATATATATATATATATATATATATATATATATATATATATATTGAAGGAGTAGGCACAAGACAATAGACACGTGAAAAACATGGTACATTTAAGCCTTCGTAAGTACAAATATCAAACAAATCAAACCGTTAAGATAAAATAAAAAACAAATAGGTGAAAGAATGTTTTTCAAATGAAACAAAATTGAAGATAAAATAAAATAAAGAACATAATATTTTTTATGTTACTTGTAAAATAAGGACTTGTGTGATGAAACACTTGAAATTGAGAATTACAAATACTCTTGTGAAAAAAAAACATTAAATAAAAATATAAATAATGTATAAATAATTCAATGTGTATCTTGGAAACTATTTGATTTGATTCAATAAAATTGAGGTATGTGTTTTTGCAATACATAATTTGAACAAGAATACTCAAAAGAAAAATATGTGTAATCAAAGTTATGATAAGAAATAAAGTACATTAGAGATAGAGGATTACAAAAATTATGTAACAAAAGAAAATAAAAGAAAGCTTAAACACCATAGAGAATATAAAATGTAAATGTTCTAGATTATCTAATAGTACTTTTCTAATTTAAAACAACAAACAAAACCATATACTAAAAAGAGTATGAAAACAAATATTTAGATACTTATATATCTTCATATCTAACTTAAAATATTGGATATTATCCTTACCAAACCTCAATCTGTAAGGTCCACTTTATTTTTCTGCCCTAATTTTAAAGGCTTAATAAGTTGGGCTTAAGGCTGGCCTATAGGGTGTCAAAGACCCTAAACAGCCCTAACCCTCTCATTTTAGCTCCCTTTGCAAAATCAGTGCCTTACCCTCTCCTTCTTTTTCCCTCAACAGAAGCTCTGCTAGGTTTGAGTGAGCTCCCCTATTTTCCCCTCCGTTGAACGATTCTTTCCAAGTAAGCTGAAAACCCTTGCGTTTCCTTCTTTTCTTCAAGTTTTGGTTCCACGCTAGTCTCTGTCTTTGCTCATTTTCGTTCATCCTTTACTATTTTCAATTTTGTTATTTGCTTCTACTTTAGGTGTTAGTCTACTAAGGATCTCATTCACTTGAGTTAGCATTTTTCAGATAAGGGAAGTTAGGGTTTCACCTTTTTAAGTTATATTTGCTTGTTCTTGTTATATTTCGTGATTTTGATGCTTGTGTGAAGCTTTTGATGGTATGAAAAAGAACTATATGTTGTTATGGTTGAATGCTTGAACTGATCACGCGTGAACAGTTGAGAACCCTGGTATTTTCATCTAGGCGAGCTAGTCTCGCCCAAGCGAGAGTACCAGAAGTTGCTCCCTAGAACTTGCGCGAGTTGTCGCTTAGGTGACGAGCTCCTGTTTTAAGCGAGAGTCCATCTCGCTCAGGCGAGGAGGTCTCGCCTAAGCGAGAGAACGTGAAGGCCATTGTTTCCACTTTTCAAGCTCTCGCCTAGGCAAAAGGAGCTCGCTTGAGCGAGAGACCCCTCTTGCTTGAGCGAGACCTTTCAGCCTGAGCGAGAACTGGGCAAGAATGTGCCCAGGTCCTGTTTTCTTCTCTAATATTGGATGTTTGCCACATGTTTGGTTGGATTACTATGTTAAAGCATGAAATGAGTGATTTTGCATGTATTGTATGACTTATGGGCTGGAATTGATGAGTTTGGCATGTAACATGAATGGGATGGTTGGTTATAAATGTTGATATGGACCTGGCATGTATAATGAATTTATGTTGGTTGGAGAAACATGATTTTGGTATGTGGTCAAGACGTAATTCCATGAATCTCTAGGTGAAATCTCATGGTGGTGCCTCATTGGTCAGGACGTAATTCCACGAGGGTTTCGTGGTGGTGCCTCATTGGTCAGGAAATAATTCCATGACCCCCTGTTAGTGGGAGCTCATGGTGGTGCCTCATGCTTAGGACGTAATTCCACGAAGTTCGTGGTGGTGCCTCATTATATAATTTAGTAAGGATTCAAGTAATGATTACATCCTGACACTCTGAAGAGTCAGTGAGTCTCACGTAGAGCGTACTGAATCAAGTGGTGTGAGTAGCAAGTGACCCTAGTCTTTGGTAGGATAATGACCTTAGATGCTTGAAGTCTAACCTTGTGAGTGGTAGGGTGAAACCCATTGGCAATTGGCTCTGCAAAGCAGTAGAGGCCACCACAAGTGCAAGCATTCGGTGAATCCAACTAATTATATGTATCCGAATAATCGTGTCTTGAGTCGTAGTGTTTTGGTTACGAGTCTTCACATGCTTCGTTGATGTATGTATCATTGGCTATAAAATTGTATGTAATGGTATGATAAAATGTTTTTCTACTCTAGCTTACCCTTTCTGCTTGTTGTGTGTTCAATGTGTGGTTTTCTCCTTTTGCGATAATCGTCAATTTATTGATGTGAGCAGATGCGAGAACTCCCCGTGGTCATCAGGGTGATGGAGGTTCCGCTGCTTAACTTGTCTTGGGTCGGATCCCGCTTCTCCGAGCTCTCTTTTATGGTTGTAGCCCATGTTTTATTTTGTGTACTGTTCAACTTATATCTTGTTTAGTAAATGGCATCGTGGTGTGCCTTAGACTTCTCCCTAAGTATTTGGAATTTATTGTAAAGAGCGATATTTATACTTCACGTTGTTACTCTTTATACTACTTGTTTCATTTAATTTGTGTTATTATTTAAATGGGACGTTACACAATCAACATGAAAATTTCTTATTAAAATTTGAATAGTATCTATAGAAACTAGTTTATTATTCACCATCTAATACTATTGTATAGTTTAGTAGGAAAGACACGAAGCAAGATAGATCTAATTTAAACAAAAATATAGTGAAATTTTGTGCAAAAAATAATTATTTTAAAACAAATATACCATGCATAAAATAACTAGATGTTTTCAAGTTCTTAGTATTAAGTAATTTAAATATTTAAAGAAAGAAATTTGTTTATGATATTTTATCTGTATTATCTTTCATTGCCCATGATAAAAGATGTTCATAATATAAAAAACAGTGAAGAAATATGAAAAGAAAAATAGGAGGTAAATAAAAGTATGTGAAAAAATACAGTGATAGCTGGTGAGTTTTAACCTTTTCTATTAAACATCTTACTATGTTCATTGTATTTACATTAGCTTACAAATATTACCTGGGTTTTTAATATCTCAGTAAAAAATATATTTAAAATATATGTTTTGAATATTGTTCATTAATTGAACAAGTGGTTGAATAGTTATTAATAAAATAATAATAATAATTAAATTATATATATATATATATATATTAGAAAAATATAATCTCATAATTTAATTATAACCAAAGCTAAAAATAAGGCATTTTATAAGTTTTTAAAAATTAAAATAGACATAAAAGTTAAATATTTCCGAATATTTAGGTTTATGTTTAACAATACATAACAATATTACTTTTTACATACCATTTATTTTAAAATTTTAAATATATTTATTTTTACTTTTTACAAAATTGTTTTAAAATTTTATATTTCAATTTATAAAATTATTTTTAAACCAACTCTAACATTTGTATATAAATTATTTAAAACAATTTTGTAACAAGTTAAAATAAATATTTTAAAATTTTAAAACAAAATATAAGTAAAGTTTAATGTAAAATAAAAATTTAAATAAACTTAATATGATTAAAATGTTTAATAAAAGTATCATTATAACATTTATATAAAAGTTAAATTTGGTCTCAATTTGGAGAGGATGAAATTGAAAAAAAAAATGGACTGAAATATAATCAAAATAACAAATATATGGACCAAATTGAGATTCAGACAATGATTGATAGGTGTCATGTAAGACCCGGGAAAATTAATTAATTAAATAAATAATTAATTAATAAATGCAGGTAGAAGGCGTCTTTATGACATTAATTGTTGTTTAATGTGATGTGGAAAAGTACTAGTTCAAATGGTTGAGAGTACTTGGTTTGTGTAAGGGGACTTGGGTTTGAGTCCTATGTATGCCAATTATGTGTTGTTGTTTTATGATTTATTTTTGATAATATGTAAGAGTGTGGAATTTGAAATGTAAACTTATGTTGATTTATGTATATCACCAAATGGGAATTGGCATAGTGGTTGTGTTGTGGCATTGTGAGTGGAAGGTCATGGGTTCAAACCTTGGTGGGTAAAGAATAAGTTTTATTTTTGCTATAGAGAGAAGCACGAATTTGAGTGAGTGGAGTTTTGAGTGTGCAAGGGCTGGACCAAGCGGGGGATTGCGAATCATTCCAAGTTAGGGGGAGCTAAACTGACATTGTGTGCTTTTGGTCTGCAATTCTCGCTCAGGCGAGCCAGGCTCGCCTAGGCGAGATTAGCAGAGACGCATACCCTATTGCCATACGAGCGTCTCGCTCAGGCGAAGAGGATGGGTTTTGAGCGACACACACTCTCGCTCAGGCGAATGGGTTTTGAGCGAACCATGGCCTCGCCTAAGCGAGATGTCGTGGTCATGAGAGATGTTTTGCTTGCATTTTAGCCTAAGCGAGATTGAATTGGCTTTTTGGGCGAGAAATGATCTCGCCTAAGCGAGGGGATCTCGCCTAAGCGAAATAACGTGACTAGATTGTTGTTTTGGGCTTGCCCAGGCGAGGCGGACTAGCCTAAGTGAGACAGAGGGTCTAGCTTGGGCAAGAGTCCCTAGCTTAAGTGAGTATGTGTGAAATGCCATGTTGGGTGTGTGTTTGTATGTGCGATTTGGGTCTTTGATCCTATGTGTAGGATGTTTATGCATATGTGTTGTGTTTGGGCTTGAAGGACTAAGTCCAGTAGGGGTCTGGGATGTGCTCGGTGGTTGGACACATGATGGGCATTGAACTCGTTGAGTTCCCGTCGGCTACTAATGGGCGAGGAGTCCTTAGTATGGTGATTGCATGTGTCAGGCGCACGATGGGCAAGGAACTGTTGTGTTCCCGTCGGCTACTATTGGGCGAGGAGTCCATAGTATGGTGATTGCGTGCGTGCCAGGGTCCAAGTGTGAGACTTGGATGATTTACTACAGACGAGGATTCTGTAGGGCAGGACTATGAGCGGGATAGGCTCATAGGGTTGGACCACGAATGAGTTAGTTTCGTGGGAGCATAGGGAAGTCCCAAGACCTAGTTCATGCATATGACTCATGAAGGACTATGAGGTCATAGTTTGGGTGATTTGGAAATTATGAATTTAGTTATGTTATTTTGGGTTGGGAAACATATTTATATTCATGTTTTGTTTATATATGTTGTGCATAGCTCACCCTTTCTCTGTGTGTGTGGCGATGATCGGATAACTTGTTATTCGGGAGCAGATGATATGACAGGTGGGCCAGGAGATGCTTAGACTCGGAGCGAGGGCTAGCATGGGATATTTTGTAGATACATATGTTATATGCTTATTATTTTATCTTTGAGAATATTATGTAAACCTGACATGAGCCATTAACTTTTATTTCAGTTTTATGAATTATGGACTCCTAGTTTTATGGCTTTATGTATGAAAGTTTTAAATTTCCCGTGTTTTGGGAAATAGTTTATATTAAATGCAACACTTATTGTATTTCAAATTTTATTTATTAAATATCAGTAATATTCCTTAGGGATGTTACATGTCACCTTACTGACTTGTCACGTGGCACAATATTGATGTGACACGTGGCATGAATAATTTAAAAAAAAAATTAAAAAAAATCAAAAAAATGAGGAGCTGACACGTGACACATCCTTAACACCATTACCACCATACTAACGGAATATTCCTAATTGTTACGCATTTTTAAAAATATGGATCTAATTGAGACTAAAAAAAATCTTAGGACCTAATTGAGATTTTTAAACAAATATGTGGACCAATGGAGTATATTAACCAAAAATCTAATTATAAGATCTTAATTAAAAATAATTAAATTTTAAAAACTCAATAAATCACAAAAATTTAATAGGGATTAAATTGAAAATTTTTAAATTTAATAAAGATTCAAAACATAATTAAGCCATATATATTATAAACAAATATGCTATTACAAAATTTTATCTATTTTTTAAACCTTACCATTTTTAATTATAAAACTACTATAAAAATAAATATAAACTATTTTATCCTAGGTTAAATCATTTCAGAGGTTCTCATTTTTGTAATGAAATCTCAAGTAGGTCTTATTCTTTTTATTTGACTTAATTGGATCCCTATTTTGGAAAATTCTTTGTAATTAGGTCATTTCCATGAGTAGTATACTAACGGTGTTACCTATATGTGTTAGTGTAAGACCCACTTATTATTCTACTCCAAAGTTTAAGGGTTGGCCTTAATCAGTTGAGCCTAAGGCTGGCCCATGGAGTGTCCAAAACCCCTAAACCAGCCTAACCCTCTCATTTTCTACCCATTTTGAAAAATCAGTGCTTTACTCCTCCCCTTTGAACTACTTTCAGAAGCTCTGCTAGGGTTTGGACCTCATTCATCTTCAAGCTAGCTCAACTCTGTTCCTACGTCACGTAAGTTGGTTCTCTAACCGTACTTTCTTTGTTTCTAGCTTTGTTGTCATGATTCTAGCTAGGGTTCACCTTGGTAATATGTTTTGAATCTGTTTCGCCATTTTTCCAGTTCGCGAATTTGCTTTGGGAGCTGTCGTGCTCATTTGCTTAGGTGTCGGGGTATTCTGCTAGCATTTTCTAGGTAAGGGAAGCTAGGGTTTACTTGCTTATCTTGATTTTCTGCTTGCCTTGCTCCTGTTTCATGATTATATGGTTTGAGTGATGATTTATTGGATTGGGAATCTGTTAAAACATTGTTTGGTTCGAATGCTTGGTTGTTGCGCGCGTGAATAGTAGAAGAACCTAGTGTTTTCGCCCAAGCAAGCGAGTCTCGCCCAAGAGGAATTGCACGAGCTATCGCTCAGGTGATGAGCGCCTATTTTGAGCGAGAGTCCATCTTGCTCAAGCGAGGAGGTCTCGCCTATACGAGAGAACACGAAGGCCATTGTTCCCACTTTTCAAGCTCTCGCTTAGGCGAAAGGAGCTCGCCTGAGCGAGAGAACCCTCTCGCTTGAGCGAGGCCTTCTAGCCTGAGCGAGGCCTTCTAGCCTGAGCGAGAACTAGGCGAGAATGTGCTTAGGTGCTCTTTTCTTCTCTATTCTTGGGTGATGGTCACATGTCTGGTTGGATTACTATATTAAAGCATGAATTGAGTGACTTTGCATGTATTAAATAGTTTATGGGCTGTAATTGATGAGTTTGGTATGATCTTTGTATGGAACCTGATTGGATGGTTGGTTGTAAATGTTGGCATGGAATTGGTATGCATGATAAATTTATGCTTGGTTGGTGAGACATGATTTTGGTGTGGTTTAGGACGTAATTCCATGAATCTCTAGGTGAGATCTCATGGTGGTGCCTCATTGGTCAGGACGTAATTCCATGATGGTTTCGTGGTGGTGCCTCATGGTTAGGACGTAATTCCATGACCCTTGTTAATGGGAGCTCATGTTGATGTCTCATAGTTATGACGTAATTCCATGAAGGTTTCGTGGTGGTGCCTCATTATATAATTTAGTAAAGATTCAAGTAAGGATTGCATCCTAACACTCTAAAGAGTCAGTTAGTCTCACGTAAAGCATACTGACTCAAGTGGTGAGAGTAGTAGGAGGCCCTAGTCTTTGGTAGGATAATGACCTTAAATGTTTGAAGGCTAACCTTGTGCGTGGTAGGGTGAAACCCATTGTCAATTGGCTCTGCAGAACAGTTGAGGTCACCACAAGTGCAAGCATCTAGTGAATCTGACTGATTATATGTATCCGGATAATTGAGTCTTGGTATCTTGTTTGTTGGTCATCACATGCTTGTTGATTTATGTATCTTTGACTTTTAAGTTGCATGCTCAATTGTATGATAAACCTTTTTTACTCTAGCTTACCCTTATGCTTCCTTGTGTGTTTGTGTGTGGTTTTTCTCTTTTTGCGATGATCATCAATTTATTGATGTGAGAAGTCCTTGAGGTCATCAAAGTGATGGAGATTTCGTTGCGTAGCTTGTCTTGGGTCGGATCCTTTTATTTTTCGAGTTCTCTTTTAGGGTTGTAGCCCATGTATTGCCTTGCTCTTTGAGCATATATTTTGGTTACTATTAAACTTCTTTTCGTATTGTTAATGACATCGTGGTGTGTCTTGATTTCTTTCCTAGTTTATTCTGGATAATTGTAAGGAGTGACACTTATACTTCATGACTTAGCTCTTTATATTATTCTGGATGACGTTTCATTCAATTAAGTTTATTATTTAAATGGGACATTATAGTCAGCACATGGTTTTTTTAATTTTTTTTTTTAATTTTGTTTAAAAAAATACAAATTGCCACGTGTCAATCTAACGTTGTGCCACGTGGCACAAACATTATGATATGGTAGTGTTAGTACCATGTGCCACTATTAGATGTGAAAAGTATCAATGTAGTCCCTATATTTGTTATTTATTCTCAATTTAGCCCAATTTTTTTTAAAACTGAATCAGTGTCATCTTTACACCAAATTTAATTTTTATATAAATTTTACAACGATATTTTTATTATAATTGATATTTTTAACAAAATAAAGTTTATTTAAATATATATTTTGCATTGAATTTTATTTAAATTTTGTTTTAAATATTTATATATCTATAATGTATAGATAAATGTTATAGTTACTTTTAAAATAAAAACTTTATAAATTCAAATATAAAATATTAAAACAATTTTGTAACAATTTAAAATAAATATATTTATTTAAAATTTTACAATTCAATTTATAAAGTTGTTATTTTTAAACAACCCTAAAATTTGTCTATAAATTATTGATATATAAGTATTTGAAACAATATTTAAATAAAGTTCATGTAAAATAAAAACTTAATCTTGTCAAAAATATAACTGTGACATTTATATAAAGGTAAAATTTTGTCTCAATTTGAATAGTTTTAAAAGAATTATAACCAAATTGAGACAAAATAATAAATACATGGACTACATTGAGATTTTTCACATCTAATAGTAACACGTGGCACTGGCACTACCATATCACACTGTCTCTGCCACGTTGCACAATGTCAGATTGACACGTGACATTTTTTTTTTAAAATTTATAAAAGAATTAATAAATAATTCAAAAAATTCAAAAAAACCACGTGCTGACATGTGGAGTAACGTCTCATTTAATTGATAAGCATAATTAAAAGAAACGTCACATACAAATAGTATAGTAGCGTAATTCGGGGGCCTTAAACAAAACCCCTACAATATCCCAGCCACACCACGATGCCTAAAACTAAAACAAATACAAAGTGCAACAGAGAAAACATAGGAAGTTAGAATATAGACTAGTACATGGGCCATAGCCTAGAAAGAAAGCCCATAAAGTTTCAAATCCAGTCCGAGCGGACTAAGCAACGGAACCTCCATCACCCTGATTAGTTTGGGGAGTTCTCACTTCTGCTCACATCAAAAAGTTGATGATCATTGCAAAAGAAAAGACCACACCACAGAACATACAACCACAAACAGTAGGGTAAGCTAGAGCATAAAACAATATCATCATGCAATCTGATACACTTTCGCAGTCAACAAAACATACAACACCCAAGCATGCTATGACTCTCAAACCAATACACTAAGACTCGACTCGACTCATCCGGATACATACAATCTGGTCGGATTCATCGGATGCTTGCACTTGTGGTGGATACCTCTGCTCACCCCCGAGCTGCTCACCCTCGAGCTATGTGTTACAAGTGTTACAATGAATCAATTCCCTCACACACAAGGTTAGCCCTTAATGAGTTTCAGGCCTCTTGCTACTCTCACCACAGGAGTCAGTCCGCTCTAAGATAGACTAACTGACTCCTTAAAGTGTCAGGATGCAACCTTACCTTGAATCCTTACCAGACTATATAGATGGGGCACCACCATGGACACCCACTAACAGGGGCCATGGAATTACGTCCCGACCACTGAAGCACGACCCTGAA
>Ga0214544_1013314_pt1 | contig 10055 bp, 3 predicted proteins | sample CNSS3metaG_FD_160074 | JGI IMG/M metagenome (GOLD analysis project Ga0214544, IMG submission 160074) | Root nodule microbial communities from cowpea collected in UCLA plant growth center, Los Angeles, California, USA - CNSS3 | ecosystem: Host-associated > Plants > Roots > Nodule | place: USA...
AAAAAGAAAAAATAAAAAAAAAAAAAAAAAAAACACTTTGAGAACCTTTTCAAACGTATTAAGTAGGATTTTCACGGTAGAATTTTGATTCGATTTTTAGTTAAAAATACATACAAAACAAATTTGAAAGTTATATTCTATTGAATTTAGTTTTAACAGAGAAAAAATTCAACCAAATTAAATCAATATTTTTAGATTTATTTATGATGGTTTTATAGCTTTTAATTCGTAATTTCTATGTTTTTTTATTTTTTAGATATATAATTAATTTTTCTATTTCCTACATTTTAAAAAATATTTACACAACATGTATTAAACTTAATTACAGAGACACGAAACTGGGAGATTGAGTTCTATGGTTATTGGTTGCGCAGAAGAAAAAGAAAATAAGATTAAATTAATTTAATTTTTTGGTAAAAGTAAAAAAGTAAAAATAATTTAAAAATTGTGAAATTTATCCCACTATATTTTACTTGCATGTATTCATTTTGCTATTTCTTATTTCTTTATTCTGTTTTTTCAAATACATCTCATTTTATTTTTATATCTTTATTTTTGTTTCTCTTATCTTAATTGAACAAAGCATTAATCTGGATATTTCCATTATTCGATTTCGGTTCACGTCTTGCATTTAATTGTTTTTCCATGTTTAATACTTCAATTAATTTGTTATGTTTTCACGTCTCTTTATTCAACTCCCTTTTACACTATTTTTACATTTCAACATCATATTCCTCCAATACTATAATTCTTAAGATATATGTGAATATTAGTATCTAATGAGGCATACATAAGGTGTAAATTTTCATAGAGAAAAAAATAAAACGAGTTTTCAAAAAAACCAAAAACTAAATATAAAATATAGAAAAGTTACTTAAAATTTTGTTAGTTAACATGTACAAATAACTTCACCCTCTCATAAAAGAAAAGAAGTGTTAGAAGCATAATAAAACAGTGATAGAACCTTTTTATAATTTCACAGATTTCACCCTAACTTTCTCATGAACCGAGAGATTTTACGTTTATGAGAAAAAAATTCTCTTTGCTTCATGTCAACAACCTAATCACTAGAAAAGCTAATCAGAATTCTGTCTTCTAGTCCTACTGTTCAAACACTTTTAGGCCAAAGAAAATTGAAACACAAAAAGCCAGTTCTCAAATACAATGAATGAACATTATTAATTATAATTCAGTTAAAAGTCATTGATGAGAAAATAGCATTGAAGGTTAGCTATAAGCGTGTTATAGGTGCAGGCAGGGTAATGGTGCCTATATATACCCTTTGGAATGCACAAGGACATGTCACACAGCACAAGTTGAAACACAAAGAAAAATGGGTTCTTCTTTGTGGACTTGTCTGATTCTGTTATCACTACTAGCTTCTGCTTCTTTCGCTGCAAACCCAAGAACACCAATTGATGTGCCATTTGGCAGAAACTATGTGCCTACTTGGGCCTTTGATCACATCAAATACCTCAATGGAGGTTCTGAGATTCAGCTTCATCTCGATAAGTACACTGGTATGCATATGATATGCAGTGAATGCAGCTTGGTTATCAAATTTTTCATTATAGTTTAATTATACTCATGCAATTTTGAACAGGTACTGGCTTCCAGTCCAAAGGGTCATACTTGTTTGGTCACTTCAGCATGTACATAAAATTGGTTCCTGGTGATTCTGCTGGCACAGTCACTGCTTTCTATGTAAGAAAAAAAAAAGTTTGTTTACTTTTTTGTTATGATTATGAGTTTCTGCACCAGTGTTTTTGTTGAGTAATAACCTTTTTCTGTGATTGGAACTATTCAGTTATCATCCACAAACGCAGAACATGATGAAATAGACTTTGAGTTCTTGGGAAACAGAACTGGGCAACCATACATTTTACAAACAAATGTGTTCACCGGTGGCAAAGGTGATAGAGAGCAGAGAGTTTATCTCTGGTTTGACCCTACAACTCAATACCACAGATATTCAGTGCTATGGAACATGTATCAGATTGTGTAAGTAGTCACTGAATTAGTAACAATTTCACCTTCCCTTTATCATGTGCCCACAACATGTTTGATATAAAGGGTAAACAATTTTTGGCCCTAAATTTGATCACTGATTTTTTTTTCTTTTCTGTCTGATATATCAAAGAGAATATACAATCATTATTTGTGATCTTTATTACTAAAAGAGAGGCAAATGGGGTGTGCAGATTCTATGTAGATGACTATCCAATAAGGGTGTTCAAGAACAGCAATGACTTGGGAGTGAAGTTCCCGTTCAATCAACCAATGAAGATATACAACAGTTTGTGGAATGCAGATGACTGGGCCACAAGGGGTGGTTTGGAGAAAACAGATTGGTCGAAAGCCCCATTCATAGCCTCTTACAAGGGCTTCCACATTGATGGGTGTGAGGCCTCAGTAAATGCCAAGTTCTGTGACACACAAGGCAAGAGGTGGTGGGATCAACCAGAGTTTCGTGATCTTGATGCTGCTCAGTGGCAAAAACTGGCTTGGGTACGCAACAAATACACCATCTACAACTACTGCACCGATCGTAAACGCTACCCTCAAGTCCCTCCAGAGTGCACCAGAGACCGTGACATTTAATCATTTTAACCTATACTTTAAGGCCCTCATTATTTTCAATATCCATAATGTTCCCACCTAAGTGCTGATACAGATTTCATTTGAGCTTGGTATTGCTTCTTGTATTGTTGATAATCATATCATCATTTATTGCTTCTACTGTTTGGGCTGTGTATGTACCTAAAGATATGGCACTGTGCCTTAATTTGTATCTGTAATGTAATGTAATTCTGTTTCACTCTGAATCAATATACCACTGTTACTACTGGGTTATACTGGTTTATAGGGGTGCTATTATTATTCTTGGTTTGTCATTTTTGTTGTGTACTTTCTCTGGTGAATGAGTTGGAATGCATTTGTTTGTATCCTTATCCTCGTTATTCGGTCCCAAATTGAAAAGACACCGACAAGGGTAGTCAATGGGAGGAAATAAAAAGTGGAAGTGGTGGTGAAGAAGGGTGATTCTGAAACATAGACAAAAACATTGAACAAGTGGCTCCACTGAACAACATTTCTGCATGTGACAGTAGGGAGGTTGCAGTGGATAATCACGAATTGGGAACTGTGTTTTGGATTTGATTTTAACGTTTTTATTATTTTCTTCTTTGTTTTTATAGAAATATAAATTATTTTAATCTAATATTGGATAACATAATATAATTTATAAAATAACTTTAATATAAAAGATTCTAATGTGAAGAATATTAATTTAATGATTATTAGAATATAAATATATTAAATTTATTTTGATTATTTTAAAGTTATTAAAATTAATTTATTTTTCTATTACTAAGAGTATTTTGATATTTTAATAAATAGTTTTAAAATATTAGAATTTATATAAGAGTTTCTTTTATGAAAAGGAGAAAAATTACACAAAGGAAAAAAAATGACTTTGACGGGAAATGATTTTGATATGAAAAGACTTTATATCAGATAAATTTTATATCATCAAGAAAGTTATTACGAAAAGTAATGCTTTTGAATTGTATTAATAATATAATTTTTGAAAATCATATAATATTGGAGTTTGGCTAGTTGTTTTCTTGGTTCATGAGACCATTTATTATGAAATATTTTAAAAAAATTATTTTAAAAATAGGATATTCATTATGATTCTTAATGACGAAAAGGATTAATATATAGCACTTTGAGACCAAATAAAATATATCAATTAATCAGGTGAAATAGATATGTTGAAAGTGAGATTTATATATAGATTATCTAATAATGTCATAATAATGATGATTTAATCACACTAAAAAGTACCATCAAGAAAACTTTTCATATATTTTAGAATTTGAATTTTCATTGAATTCCACATAATGTATGACAAGTCCTTTAAATTTTAATGATGATTTGTATTAAGAATAGTAGGGGAAGATTGGTGGTGATGGTGATAGTGTTGTTGATCAGTTACTTCCACCTTCATTGAACTTTCCTTATTATTAGGTAAAGTCAACTTATAGTTGATTGTAAGATAAAAAAAAAAAAAAATCACGTGTCTTGAATTTGATTGTATTTTTTAACATGTAAAATAATTTTATTTGGATTTACCGTTAAATTTTCTACAGTTACTGTTGCTGGGAAGGTAAGGATTCTTCAGTTAGAGAGATCTTTTTAAAATATTGATTACACTTTCTATATATAGTTTATTATATGCATAAATTTTAAATTTGAGGATAAAAAATAACAAAATTATATAATATAAATTTTTGCATTATAATTATTGATTTAATAATAATTTTGGTTTTTTAGTTTTAAACTATTCATATTTTAAGATTTCTGAATTATTTTATATAATTTTGATTCCTAATTCTTATTGTCTGTAACTTTATTTAAGTTTCAATTTTAAAGATTCGTCCTTTCTTTTAATATTTTTACTGATTTAACTTTAATTTTGAATGTTTTTATTTTTTATTGACTTAATTTTAATTTTGAAAATTTCTTTAGTTATATTTTTATTGACTTAATTTTTAATATTAAATTTTTTTATATTTTTAGTATTTTAAAAATATTTCTTAAAATATTTGAAATTAGTGTCACATGACGCGAGGTCGAACCAACACTAAAATATACAAATAAAATTATAATTATTTTTATTTCTTAATCTCTTATATTTTTTATATATCTTTAGAAGAAAAAAATTGATAGGTGTTACACGATGTGAGCGACTAACTAAAAAAAATAATTTCTTCATTTTTCTTAAATTTTTTATTATACTTTTTTTTATCTTTTATTTTTTAGTATTAAAATTATTTTTAATCATCATTTTCATTCTTTTAGGTGGGTTTGTGAAGAGATAGAGTTAAACTAAAACAAAGACAAAGATAGAATAAAAACAATGAGGAGGCGCATAGTTAATAAAATGCATGGTGTAATGAGTAATTAATGTGTCGTGGATGTAGTATTGATGAGATAGATTAATGACTGGGGGAGAATGATGAAGATTGGGGCATATTATTATGCTTCTATACGTGATGAGAAGTGTTAAAACAACATTTGAACTTAAAACATAGTATGAGAAGTAACAACAGACCAATAATTCAACACATTATAGTGAGTGATAATGTTGTTTTCTACCTTTTTAATGGTGTTTAGTTTTGTGAATAAAATTAACTTCTCCATAACTTTTACTTGTTTAATCCTCAAGTTTATCTTGTTTTTGTAGTGTTTCGTATATAGTTGTTTTATGTTTTATTTACTTCTAATGTCTATTATGAGTGTGTGAAATAAAATAATAGAAATAAATTATGGTGGAGGAAAACAAGTTGAAACTCAAGAAAGCATGATCGGACAAGAAAGATTGATTTTTAGACAAATACATATGTTGAGGGCATCGAAATCAAGCCCAACACTACAAACATGGAGAAAGGACTCACCTATAGGTATATACTGCCTTGGACCACCTCCAAAAGGTCAAAAAACATCCATTGAGCGCCAGGTTGGCTCGCTAGGCGAGCTAGTTTCTCGGTAGGCGAAAATGACAACCCAGAACTACAGTAATTGAGTCACCAGGCGAAAATATGGCTTGCCCAGCGAGTTACATGTATGAGAGCGTCGATTTTAGGCCTCGCTGGGCGAGAACGAAGCCGCTAGGCGAGAATATCGACCCCAATACGTGCATATGGTTACTTAATCATGTTTCTACGAGAGTTTTAGGGGATTCCTCATTTTTCACGAATAGAAACACCTTGGGTGCTAGGGAGAGGATTTTGGAGGCAGCTAGGGGTGTTGGGAAACTCTCCCTTCTCCTTCCTGGGTTTCTTTTTTCATCCATGAAGGTTTTACCCCTTTTGAGTTTGAGAGGATGATGGGCTACGAAGTTGGACATGGAGATGCGAATGGGAGGTGCAATTGGAGCATGGAGCAGTATTCAAGAACCTTAGGAGAGGGATTCTTTCTACTTTATGGTTTTAATTTCTTCTCTATTCTTCAATTTTGTAAAATCCTAGGTTCTCTACCATGGAGAACAATTTCTATTTGTTGAGATTAGATATAAAACATTAAATTCTTGTATAAAATTGTGTTGTTAATATATATATATATATATATATATATATATATATATATATGCTTTTCCAAATCAAGTTAGTATTTGATTTTATGCTTAATGCTTGATGTGGATTGTTTGCATACTTGGTTTGTGATCCTTGAGGTGTTGGGAAACATCTTTAGAATCTAGAATTGAAATTAAATACCTAATGGATGATTGTATCTAGGAATAGAACTTGGTTCATTAGTAATCTTAGATTCTTGAAACTAATGAATGATTTCACTTGTTGAGGATTCAAGGGATTGAAACTTGATGGGTGATCATAGGCTCTAGGAATAAGATTTGAGTATTCTTATGAATTGATTTTAACATGAGTATGGAATTGGGATAATTTAGAATGCATGAGAATGAAGTGGTTGAAATCTAATCTTGACAAATTGTAAATACTCTACGTTAATTTTCTTATTGCACACCAAGTGTTTGACAAAAATACAAAAAAAGTTTCTTAGTGTTTTTGTGAACTTAGTGTTTAATTGAGTCGTCAATTGCGAGAGTTGTCATGCGTTGCACAAGTCCCTTGGAAGAGAACGATAAAATACTTATTACTTGCTATGTGCGACTGATGCACTTGCCATGTTGATTTTTCAACTAGTAGTGAGGAACTTACCTGTAGCGGGACTTGCTCAAGAACCCACTTCACTAACAACCTTTTCCTCCTAGTCGCGTTAAAGTGAAAAAAAAAATGACAATATGATTAGGAATTATGATCGAGAAAAGAGAGCAGTATCTAGAATCCTCTTCTTTTTTTTCTTTTCATATGATATATCACCTATTTATACACCTCATCTCAATCCAAATGTAATCTTACCCTTCATTACAATGAAAATAAAAAAGGAAAGAATTTTTTGTGATGACAATATATTATGGGAATCAAATCATACCAAAATCATTGAACAAAATCAAACGTGATCAGGAACATTGATTCTAATTATTAGAAGAGATATTGTTTCTAATTATTGGAATCATATCATTATCCTCTCTATCTAGAAATAGAGGTGGCAGAGCAAAGAGTAGGGTGAGAATATAAAATATTGGGCTACTATTAGTTGCAAGAAATGGTGGTGTGGGTGGATAAAATATATTAGGTTGGAAATATGAGGTGTACAAGGAAAACACAAATTGAGGATTGAAATTTCAAAAAAAGATTGGGCCTAATCAACAAAAAAATTTCTTTATTTCTTTTTTTAATTTTTTAATTTTTTAATTTTTAATTTTAATTTTTAATTTTAATTTTAATTTTTAATTTTTAATTTTTAATTTTTAATTTTTAATTTTTAATTTTATTTTATTTCATAAGAGATTTTTATTAAGCCGGACGAAATTAAGTGTTGACACATTTATTCTCTCTTCTGGATGATAAAAGAGGTGGAGTACTTTCCTAATTCCTCAAATTTGGAAGCATATTCTGCTAGTGTCATGTTTCCCTATTTTAATTGCATAAACTTCATTTCCTTTGCTCTCCTCATATCAATTGGAAAATATTTTTCCAAAAATCTAGCTTTAAAAACTTCCGAAGTGATAATTATTATATTCCTCTCAAGTAATCTCATATTACTATCCCACCAATATTTCGCTTCTCCAATCAACATGAATGCAACATAATTCACTTTTTTGGTTGTTAGCACAATTCATTACTCAGAATATTTTCTCCATCTCCTTAATCCATATCTCAACCTTTTCAAGTTCATATGCTCCAGAAAATTGTGGAGGTTTGTTTCTCCTAAACTCAGTTAGACCTTGTGACTTAGGGGTTCCTCAAGTCTTTGATTTCTTAAAAGTGTAGCATCTATGTCTCTAATAGCTAGAATTGCTTTAGTCAATTCATTATTCCTTCTGTTATTTGCCATCCAAAAAAGTTTTAGTTAGTACAAAAGAAAGCTTATGATGAATACATTTCATAGATCTCACATGGACCATTAATCTGATACCACCTAAATGTGATATCCATTATTAATTTCACCCTTATGAATATTATCCTTATATTTTCATAAAACATGAATATATTTTTAATAACAAGATTATTTATATGCTATTATTTTACAATATTCCACTAATATTCTTTACCATATATTTTACAATACTTTTATTTTATACTAGGAGGAGAAGAAATATTATTTATTTACAACATCCTTCCCCATCTACTAATACTCTCCAAGCGACGGGTGAAAATAAATTAATAAGAGGATTGATCTGAACAGTGGGTGGCATGTAAAAGGTAACCACTATTGGTCATTCTAAAAGGATTGGGCATCTAGGGCATTCACAAATGTGAGGGTCAAAAGGACTTTCCTTTGAAAAGTAACAAAGTTATTAACCACGTTATCAGCTGGTTGCTTGAAAAGTGACTACAATATCAACTGTGAATAGATTCGGGACATTTGGTACTGCCATTTTTAATATAAGATTTTCAAATTTTGATTTTTCATGTACAAACAATAAAATAAGGAAGTGAGAACAATTACCATTAAATTACTCATTTGAATCCGCAAAGTAGAACCTCCACTTTCAAATAAATTTATCTTAAAGAAACTATAATAAACACATCAAAACCATCATAAAAAAAATCTAATTGTCTTTATTTAAAAACTAGATAATATTAATATTCTATAAACATAATTAAAAAGTCATATAAAAAAAATTACATCTTAAGAAAAACTTGACGGCTTAGTGAGTCATGCAAAAAAGAAAAAAAAAAAAAACCTTGATCAAGAATATAAGTTAAAAAGAAGGTGTTTAACCTAGAAATGTTTAAAAGGATGGGGTTAGAAACATTCCACTCAAATAAAAAAAAAAGTGAAAATAGTTTATAAATAGACTTATAAGTGGTAAAAGCCTCCTCCCCTTATCACTTTAATCTTTAGCTCTCCTTTCCTCCCGCCCTATAAGCTTTCTCTCTCTTTATCTGTTTCCTTTTTTTTTTTCCTTTTTTTTTTTTTCGTTTACATTCACTCACTCTGCTTTTATATAATAGATCTTTGTATGCACTAATTTTTAGTTCTTACTGTGTTAGTTTGGTTAGTCATATATTTCCTTTTGAAATTTATATCCTTTATTACCGTGCAGGCACATGAAGGAAAAAAAATTGTGTTGCAAATAAAAAAGACTGGTGCAGGCATGAGAGAGAAAAAGAAAGAAGTTTGGTGCAGGTTGTTTTGTATATATATTCTATTTCATAATTATATCATTGAAAGAGATAATTTTGGTACAGTTTTTTTCTAAGTAATATTTCTTGTAAAAAGAAAATTAATATATTAAATAAATCAATAATAATTATTTCTTACAAAATAATACTTCTTGAAAGAAAAAAGAAATTAATTAATAATAACCATCTCTAAATAATATTTCTTTCAAAAGAAAATAATATTGTCATAATTGTTTTTTTTCACAGTAAACGTTTTAAGATAATGTGTGTATGCGTATTTTCAATTTTATTTTGTTATAAGAAATTAAAAATACTAATGAAATTATTGTAACATTCAATTAAATAAACTTATTATTAATAATTTTCTTATATTATGTTATTATATAGTATCTGCATATTATATATATATATATATATATATATATATATATATATATATTGTAATTATGTATATATAGTATATCTTAATAAATCATTTATCAAAAGACATATTTTGTAATAATATAGTTATCTTTCAATATTTTTATAATTTTGATTTTTTATAATGGTTAAGATGCATGCTTAATGATTAAAATAAACAAATATATAAATTTCAAATATTATAATAAATTAATACCTTAATAAAACTTAAGAAACTATTATTTATATTATGTTATGAAATAAAGTGAATAACATAGAGAATGACGACAGATAATAGAGAAGAGAAAAAACAAGAGAGAATAGAGAATGAGAGAATAGGGAGCAACTCATCTGTCTATTATTATTGATATGAAGAGT
>Ga0214544_1013316_pt1 | contig 10055 bp, 6 predicted proteins | sample CNSS3metaG_FD_160074 | JGI IMG/M metagenome (GOLD analysis project Ga0214544, IMG submission 160074) | Root nodule microbial communities from cowpea collected in UCLA plant growth center, Los Angeles, California, USA - CNSS3 | ecosystem: Host-associated > Plants > Roots > Nodule | place: USA...
TATATATATATATATATATATATATTAATTATGTATGTACTTATTATACACACAAATGTAGAAATTCAGTTAATGATGAGAATCGAATCGCACTTTGCCAGGAATCTATTCACGTATACGTAATGAGGTTGCCAGGAACAAATTGTTCTTGTAAGAGAGTTTATTTAGATAGGTTATAATCGTTAAACGATCAAATTGATTATTAACAATTTCAGTATTATTAAGATAATAGTTAACAAATACAAAGGATAAAATCAACCATAAGTTGTCTCCCGACCACCATGGATCTAATTCTTAATGAATTGGATCTTATACAAACTATACAAAAGGTTAATCAAATAAAATAGAAAATAAAGAAATAAAGTTGGAAAAAAAAAATTATATGAAACCATGATAAAGGAAATATATTTATTCCAAGATTTTTCAAAATAAATTTATCATCGGTTATCTAAAGATTATTGCTCAATTAATTATTGTTGTAAATTTGCAAATCAATGAATATAAAGTTTCAATTAATTTGTTGTTATTCTCACTTTTAACCAAAGTACAATTCTCAATTAAAGGTGAGTACTTTAGATTATCCATAGGAAATTCAACTAAAGTACTGTCTCAATCAAAATTTAACCAAAGTAAAATTTCAATTAGTGGTAAAAATTCATTTAATCACATGAAAGTTTCTAAATAAAATCAAAGTAAAGTCTCAATTAAATTTAAAAACCATTGGACTCATATGCATATAGATTTAAACACTTCACTAATTAGTTGACATGTAAAATCATTACTTCTTATGTGATTTAAGGATAAAAGACATATGAATGAAAACCACAACAATAATAAAAAGAACAAATAAATTATTTTATTATAATACCAAAAATCATAATGAAATTATAATGGAACCAACCCTTGAAGCTTAACACTTCATGGAATCAAAAGAGGATGTGGAGAGAGAATGAAATAAGTTCTCCCTAAGTGTTCCTAAACTCCGAAGTCTCAAGTTTATTTTTCTACTTTCCCTTGGTCTCTTTATATAGGACTTGGACGAAATTTTTCTGTTGCTAAAATCTCTCAAATATCTTTAAAATAATCATAAATACCATTTATCTTTATAGTTGTTATGAATATTTAAAAACATTTGGAGAGATATAGTCAATTTTAAAATTATTTGACAAATATATTTAGTTGATAATATCAATATTTGATATAATTAAATAAATTAATTACTTAAAGATATATGATAAATTATCACCAACTAATATTTATATTAATTTTCTAAATCAGTTTTTTGCAATCTCTTCCCGTTATCTTCTAAACAATCCAATATCTTCAAGATATATTTGTTTCTTGTGAAGTTCTAAAAATATTTAAGAAGATCTTGTCATATTTAAAAAGATTTGATAGTTATTATCTTTTGATATTTTATAATATAATTAAATAAGATAATTATTTAAAAATATCAAATAAAACATCTAAAGATAAATTTTCCCCAAATTATCTTTTACAATAAATATTTATGATTTATCACAGCCCTCTTTCTAGAAAAAGATAGAGCAAACTGCAAGATCCAATTTTTAGTGTATGTTTCCTCTTCTTGGTTTAACTAAACTTCTTCACTTTTTGAGGCTTTTCTTGTCTTCTTGATGTAATACTTGTCTTGGATTTCTATGATTTTGATATTTTTCTATTCTCAAATTTATCTTTTATATGGTGTCATGAAACTTTAATCAATTTATTTCCAAACCTCTATGAGCTCAACTTAGCTATAGTTGCATTAACATTCCTCAAAATATTCAAAGAACATATATGCAACTAAAAATTAATTTTTAACATGTTTTTGGATTTCATGCTCAATAAACTCAATTATAAGAAATTCCAATTAAATTAATCTTTTAGGAACAAACTTCAATTAAAAGTCCATAATTAAACATTAAATGAGGGCAAAAATATGCACTCATCAATAGGTTAACTTTTTTTGTCCCTTAACATTAGTGAAAACTAGAATTAGTCATTCTTTGAAATTTTTGTCCAATTTAGTTCATCAACTTTAGTAATATGTGGATTTAGTATTTTTAACAAAATCTTTTTAAGTTTATTTGACGCTTCAAACACTTTTCATGATAACATTTGAGTTGTTTGCACTGTTTGATATCACTTCAATGTTAGTAGAGAAACACATTTGAAATGTCAAATAAACTTTAAAAAAATTGGTTACAAGGACTAAATTTATACATTTCTAAAGATGGGGGACAAAATTAGTTCAAAATTTTGATAATAGACTAATTCCAATTTTTCCTGAAAGCTAAAGAAAAAAAAAACATATTTAACCCTATTTAAATCCACTTTTAGTACATTAATTGTTTAAGAATAAATACTATAATATGAAAAGTAATTGACATAATAAAAAAATATTTTCGTGCTAAATGAGAAATTAAGAATAAGCATCAAATTATACTAAAATTCAGGGACGATGAGGAGTGCTTTAGCTTTTAGCAATATCTTTAAGAATTTGTAAAAATTATTATGTATCTTAAAAAAAATATTTAGCTTTAAAAATTAACTTTTATTTCAAACTAAAGTAGTTTAAAAGTATCTAGTGTGAACATTTATTTATATGGAAATACACGGTTAAAAGTAAGGGTTGTAGTTATGATACTAAAAAAGAAATACAATTTAGCAACTGCAATTAGCAACCAAAAAAATTTGGTCGTAAATTGTGACTTAAATAGTTACTGAATAGTGGTAGTCACAAACTGAGATAGTAACAAATTTTATTTGTATAATTTAAGTATACCAAAGATGAATAGATGATCACATATTGTGGTTCACTCTTGATGTATCTTATTCAAACAACAAACACAAGAAAAATAATACGTCTCATTCATAAACATTATAACAAATTTATCCATAAACTAACAATGTACACGTTATAACAAATTATGAAAAATAATTTTTCAAAACTGTCTGAATGGGAAATTCAAGATTTCATACAAACAGTTAATGTTTAATCATTTGTGCTTAATCTCAAATCGGAGCCAACGTTCGCTCAAATTTTAGCTAAAATTATAATAAATTGTAATAAAAATGTACTTACTAATAATTTATAAAGTAATCAAACATCTAATAAATCTAAATTATATAAACATACATCATCTAATAAATCTAAAATTAAAAGTAAATTAATAAAAACAAAAAAATAAATTTAATCAACACCTAATAAATCATAATATAATTAAAATTGCACCTTCTAATTTAATAGTATAAAATACTAACATAAAACTAAATTTAATACTATAAATATTCTTAAAAATTGAGAAAGCACAAAATGCCAAAAAGCTACTAAAAAAAAGTTTCTCAAAAAAACTTTAAAAGAAATTCCTCAAAGTTGCTAAAAAAATTGTTCTAAGTCAATACCATCACATACAATCAACAAGGGAGAAAAGACAATACAATGGTAACAACAAAGTCATTGGAAACCTCGCATGAAGACAAAACAAGGGTAAACCACCACATGCAATCAACAAGAGCGATAACCAATGCCATCAAATGCTATGAACAAGGGAGAAACGAAAATACAATGGTGAAGAAAATTAATCTTAATGCGAAAACAAATTGGACATAATGAATCCTTGAGTGAAAATGACCACTTAAAGCGTCAATAAGTGTAAAATGGAGTGGAAACAACCCTAAACCCCATAGGTGTTCTTGTTGGGAGCCTCACACTCACTGATACAATGGTGAAAGGAGTGTGCATCTATTTTTTATGATATAGTACAAAATTTTCATTAGACTCTCGTTCAATCTAGGTAAATTTCAAAATTCAACAAATGTAAAATTACGTCACTCATAGGGTGATATGGCATAATTTTACGTCTATTTATCCTTGGTCCAACATAATTTTACATTTTTTAGCCTTGGTTTGACGTGAATTTTGAAATTTATGTGGGTTGAGTCAAGGTCCGACATAAATTTTAATGAATTATTTATAGAAATGCAGGTAGACATTTTTTTTCGTGTTTTTTTTTTTGTCTAATGTGAAATTTGTGATGTGGAATGATCTTTTTGTGTTAGTGACTGTTAGTTAACCTTTTGCAAACAAATAATTAAGTACCCAAATTATTGAAACATCATTGAACAATATTCTAAACTTTAAAAGGATTTGAAAACCTAATAAATAATTATAATAAAAATAATTATGAAAAAGTGTTAGCAATGATAAAGTATTGTTGTTTGTGGGTTGCGTCAACTAAACTCCAATCTCTAACCCGTCTAAAATTAATTGATCCCACGTGAATCAAGTTTAATTTGACTAACATTTCAAAAAAAATAATGTTTTTTCCAACTTATCTTGCTTAAACTTGTGGTCATCCTGACTCATAAATTTAAATTCATTTTAACACCTCTAGGCATAGATATAATGTCGGTGAGAATTTTATTTTTCTTAAATTCAGAACTAATAAATTAGAGACTAAAACAATTAAAAAAACTTAAGGAACTAATCATAAAACTTGAACAAATTTATATAATACATGATGAGAGAGAAAATGTCATATATGATCATTATTCATTTCACACTTTTTTTTTTAAGTATGGTTATTCTAGTTAATTGTATCAAAATTCTAAATGGCATTTGTTTTCTATTCTTGCGTTCATAAAAAAGAGTTTGGGTTTTTCTTTGTTAGCTGTTTATTAAATTTTTCTTTTGTGCAATTTAGAAGTTAAGGTGCATATCTTAGTAAAGAGTTCCATAGAGAAGTTAAAAGATGGAAAAGACAATAGTAAATAAAAAGAAATTAAAGAATATATATTATAAGCAAAGTAATTTTACAAATTGAAGAGAAGTTATTATTGGTATGTTTTTAAATGAAAGATGATGTGATATTAATTAATATATAAAAGAACAATTTGAGAAGATAAAGGCAATAAAATACTGTAATTGACACGTGAGTTGATTAGGCAAAATACATGAAAACGATAACCACGCATAAAAATCAGTACAAAATTATAATAGATTAGTGGGTAATGGAAGATAATTTTATATTACTCTATAGAGTTAAATAGGTTTGGTACCTTTACAATTTTCTAGTAATAAAATTAGAAGAAAAAGTTTCAGTTTTTCTCATACGCTCAACTTTTTCATATTTAAGTTTATAATTTTATTACTTTTCGATAGAATACATTGGCATATACTCTTTTTAGCAAAATATTTGTTATTATAAAAATTAATTAAAAAATAATTATGAAAATTAAATTAAATTAAAATATTTCTTAAATGTAAAACCTTCTTTTTCTCCCTAAACATTTAAAGGGGCCTAACCCCATCTGTTGGGCCTAAGTATTGGTCCATAGGGTGTCCAAAGCCCCTAAGACAGCCTAACCCCTTTCATTTCTGCCGTTCTTGCAAAACAGTAATTTATCTACTCTCCTTTTCCTTTCGCAGAGCTCTGCTAGGGTTTGAAGTTCAATCAGATTCAAGTTTAGCTCGACCTCGTTTCTACTCACGTAAGTGGTTGTTCAACTCGTACTCTTCTTCGCTAGTTTGGTTCTTCGTAATTCCTTGTAGTAATCTCGTACCCCTTTTGTGTTAGGGTTTTCAGCTCTTAAATCTGCTTCGGGAACTTTCGTGCTCATCCGCTTAAGTGTCGAGGTCGTTTGGGTAGCCTTTTCCAAATAAGGGCAGCTAGAACCCTCATGTTTGTTTGGTGTGAGGTCTAATATTTTGTATTGTTTCGTGATTGATTGAAGTTGTATGCTGCTGTGAATGTATGAGATGGTTGGTATCTTTGCTGGGCATGAAAATATGTTTGTGGCAGGGAGAAATAGTGGCGAGGTCTGACACTCTCGCCCAAGCGAGCCTGTCTCACCGAGGCGAGACTTGCATGAACAGGTCAGGGCTGTACTCGAGCTCTCGCTTAGGCGAAAGCTCTTGTTTTGAGTGAGGCACCATCTCGCTCAGGCGAGAGACGCTCGCCCAAGCGAGCACGCGTGAGAGCCTTGGCATGTTGCTCCTGTTTTAGCCCAGGTGAGGAACCTCACCTTTGGGCGAGGGGTTGTCTCGCTCAGGCGAGAAGGGCTCGCCTAAGCGAGCCATGCGAAAGCCTCCCATCGCCTTGTCGCGATCTCGCCTAAGCGAGAGTCCACCGCCTAAGCGACGGTACCCCTCTCGCTTGAGCGAGGGCTCCTAACTTGAGCGAGATCCGCTGCGAGTTGCACTGTTTTCTTTGTTTGATTAAATGAAATTTTTGATTTATGATGTACTCTTTATAATGCATGAGGCCTGCGAAATGAAATGCATGGTATAGACTGTGGTTACGAATTCGACTGATGGGATTGTATGATCTTGACATGTGAAAACAAATGAGATGGTTGGTATTAATGTGGCATGGTAATGAGATGAGTTGGAATTCTATATTCATGGATGGAGTATGATGAATTGGTATGGGTTGATCTAGAACATGGAAGGGATTGATTATAAAGGTTGATATGGTGGATATATATATATATATATATATATATATATATATATATATATATATATATACTTGATATATCTTTCTTGATTTATTAAACATGCTTGGTCCATGTCAGTGCGTAATTCCTTGGAAATCTTTAGGTGAGACTTCCAGGGTCGTGCTTCAGTGGTCGGGACGTAATTCCATGGCCCCTGTTAGTGGGTGTCCATGGTGGTGCCCCATCTATATAACTTGGTAAGGATTCAAGGTAAGGATTGCATCCTGACACTCTAAGCAGTCAGTTAGTCTCACTTAGAGCGGACTGACTCTTGTGGTGAGAGTAGTAGGAGGCCTGAAACCCATTAAGGGCTAACCTTGTGTGTGAGGGAATTAATTCATTGTAACACTTGTAACACATAGCTCGGGGGTGAGCAGAGGTATCCACCACAAGTGCAAGCATCTGCTAAATCCGACCAGGTTATATGTATCCGGATGAGTTGAATCGAGTCTTGGTGTATTGATTGAAAGTTCATAACATGCTTGGATGATATATGTATATTGGAATGTGAAGCATATTTGATTGCATGATAAAAATCTTTATGGCTCTAGATTACCCTTTGTTTGTTTCATTGCTTTGAATGTTGTTCTTCTACCTTTGCGATGATCATCAATTTATTGATGGGAGCAGATGCGAGAGGTACTCGTGGTCAATAGAGGAGAGATGTTTTCGCTGCATAGTCTACCCGGACTGGAGTTCTTTTATTTGGGCTTTCCTTTAGGGCCACGACCCATGTTCTATTTTAGTTTTTTGGTGTATCATCAACTACTATCGTTTACCTTTGTACCTGTTTGGCATCATGGTGTGCCTTTTATGATTGAACTTCCTTGGATACTTGTAAGGAGTAGGGTTTAAACTCCGGGGCCACTTTTCTTTTATTAATCAGTGTGATGTTGATGTTTCCTTTAATTATATTTATTAATTAAATGGGGTGTTACATTAAATACTGAGTATAACTGGAAAAAAATTAAAAAAGTTCTGATTTCAATAGAGCTAACTTGAAATTAAAAAAAAATTAATCGTGTTATATATTTTCACACATTATTTTATTTATACAATTTCACTAAACATATATAGTACGCTAATTAAATCATGGATATAAATGATGTAAATTTTTTGAAAGGGTGCATTTTATTCTTTTGCAATTTATCCAGATGCATAAAATTTTAAAAGCTCACTGAAAGTAATTTTATTCTTAAAAACACAACTTTATATAAAGAAAATTTATTAATTGGCATTATTATTACTTTCCTTACAAGGTTTTGTTCCTTTGTCGCTGGTAGTACAAGTTGTAAGTGGAGTGGAATGGAGGATCTGATTCTCTTCCAACATCACCATCCTCAAGCCCATGACCATGACGTCGTTTTATGATGTTAACATCATCATCTCTGTTTCGATAACGTCATTAGGAATTTTTGAAAGATAATTACTCCATCCAGTTGTTGAAATATTACCACCCTGGACTGGTCATAGATATTAAAAAGGAACTGTTTCTACAGGAGGGGCAGCTTTTGGGGGCACAATTTCTTATATATATTACAAAAGCAATGCTTTGAGAAACAGATGAAAGTAGAATTAGAAGGGATGCATCTGGTGAACACGCGCAGATCAATATATTTTTGCCGGATACGTACATATTGGTGAGTTTTTTTTTTTTTTTTTTTTTTTTTAAAAAGTAATTAAAATGAATACATTTTTAAAGATTTATTTCAAAGAAGAAATGTTACTTGGAAGCAGCTTCTCAAATGAAAAAAAAAAAAGTTATATTCTAATACACGATATTTTGAATTGTTTTCACTACATAATTATAGGTGATTAGCTATATAAAGATAATGTTAGAAATTTAAGGTGCATTAGAAGTCTTATATTACAAATAGGATAAAGATGATTAAAATGAACAATATATAAATAATATATAAATAGAAAGACTAGAAACGAAAAAGACCCACACAACGGCGGATTACTTATTGTATGAACTCAAAATGAGTTGTAAGTTCCACGTCAGATGTTAGTAAGCTTATACTTCTGAATCCCTCTTATATTAGTCTATTAATTGGACTCTAGAGTTTGAGATAATTATTTAAATTAAACCTTTTCGTATTTTATTTTTGGATTTTATTACAAAAAAAAATGTCTTAGAGTATGACTATGTGATCTTCATATTTGTATAAAATAAAATAAAGTTACACGACAAGGTGACCTCATTTATTGTAAAAGAAATTGAAATTAAACTAAATTAAGAGAGGAATGAATCATTAGTGCAGAATTGCGTTTTTACCTCGCATTATAGGCCTCGGTTGGCGAGGAACCGAGGCATATAACGGTGCGGTGGCAATTTTGAAATTAAAGACAACTTTTATGCCTCGGTTCACACAAAACCCGAGGCCAAAAACAGTTATAGGTCTCGGTTCAAAAAAAACCGGTATCAAAAGCAGTTATAGGCCTCGGTTAAGGAGGCCCGAAGCCAAAAAGGTTGCTAGAAATTTCAAAAATGCCATTGACGTTGGGACCTATAGGCTTCGGTTGGGGAAAAACCGGTGCCAAAGGTGTTTTAGGCCTCGGGTGTTAGGGAACCGGGGCCAAATAGGGGTTATATGCCTCGGTTCTAAATTGAACCGAGGCCATATGGTTTAATTAGGGCTCAAAAACAGAACCCCATTCTTCCTCGCGCGCGCCAGCTACTCCTCCACTTCTCTCTGCAAATTTCGGCCACTCTCTGCAAGTTCTAGCCACTCCAACAACGCAAGCTCCGTGCTGCCACTGCCACCGCCTCTCGTGCTGCCACTGCTACCGTTGCGCTGTCGTCGTCGCTGTCTCCTCTTCTCTCCGCGACTTCCAGCGAGACCACCACCCGAGATCACCACGCGAGCCCCCTGCCATGGCCGTCTCGTCTCGCGTCCGGCCACCACCACGCGAGACCACCACGCGAGCCCCCTGTCGCCGTCTCGTCTCGCGTCCGGCCACCACCACACGAGACCACCACGCGAGCCCCCTGCCGCCGTCTCATCTCGCGTCCGGCCACGCTGCTCCGGCCAGTCGTCCCTCTCTCTGTCTCTCTGCAAGTTTTCCGGCGTCCCTCCACCACCACACGAACATTTTCGTTCTTTTGCCGCAATTGTCGTGCCGCGCTTTTGTTTGGTTTTCTGTTTTGTGTATGTTAATTTTAAATTTTAGTTATTGTGAGTGTTAATTTGGATTGAGATTGAAATTGTTTGGAGTGTTTTGATTAATGTTGTGAAAGGATTGAGTCTCAATTTAAGAGCATTGTGTCTTCAAATGTAGAGCATTAAGTCTGAATTTAAGAGAATTGTAAAAACACTATAATTAAATAGGTAATATATGATGTTAAGGAAATTGTTATTTTTGCTTTTATTTGTTACTTATGACTTTCTCTTGTGTTTTTTGTTATCTCTTGTAGCTTTCAAACGCGTTGAATTGCATCATCTTCCACTGTCATCTGCTCTTTTTACGCGCTCCCAGGTTCCTAATTCTAATATTTTCCTATGATGCCAATATGTTGTTTGCTTTATATATTTTATTAATTATTTGTT
>Ga0214544_1013320_pt1 | contig 10049 bp, 7 predicted proteins | sample CNSS3metaG_FD_160074 | JGI IMG/M metagenome (GOLD analysis project Ga0214544, IMG submission 160074) | Root nodule microbial communities from cowpea collected in UCLA plant growth center, Los Angeles, California, USA - CNSS3 | ecosystem: Host-associated > Plants > Roots > Nodule | place: USA...
GTAACAAATAATCTTCTAAGTTGATACCCAGAAGCAAATTCACTTGCTTCTTTTATTGCATCAATATATTCTTTATCGTCAGCCAACAATCCCAAAGCATAGCAAGCATCTTGGTATGTTTCATAAAATTTCCCATCAATGGTCTTAATGCTTTCATAATCAATACAACCTTTTTGAATGGTGAGTAATATCCTCAAATAATAAAGTTCTCCAGAGCCCGGAGGAATATAAGTAAGTCTACCAATGTTGTAGCCTTTCTTCCTTGGTTTCCATTCTTTTTCTTTAGCAAACCACACAAATTTGCTTGGAAATTCAGAATAAGTCAATTCTTTTCCTTGTGTATAAACTTTGTAAGCCTCAAACCAAGCTAGAAACTGATTGGGACCGTAACATACCTATATAATGAGATTGTAGCAACACCAATTGGGAATGGAGGAACAAGATTTTCAAAACTCACCAACTGCCCAAACATTCCTTACCAAAATCCTAGATCACTTATTTATCCCCAAATATCTAATTACCACACCTGTACAGTACATGTAACACACCCTAATACAAACTGTGCCACCTGTACAATGCTCAGTTAATTATTTAAACGGCGTTATAGAAAAGGACCAAATAAAACACGAATTGCAAAAATGAGGACCATTTTAAACATTCAATAAAAATGAAGACCATTTTAAACATTCTGTCAAAATGAGGACCATCCGCAACAAACACTACGAAAATGAGGACCAAAAAGGTATTTAAGCCTATTAAATATTTATAAAATATTTTTTATTATTATTTATTAGGCTTAAATAGTCATTTGATCATACTTTTGGATCAGTTTTCTCAGTTTGGTCCTACTTTTGAATTTTTGTTTAATTGGGTCCTAAATTTTGAAAATGTGTTTCAATTAACTCCTTTCACCTAACTCCGTCAAAATTATTAACGGGAATTAGGTCGAAGGACTTAATTGAAACACATTTTCCAAATTTAAGACCCAATTGAACAAAAATTCAAAAGTATGACTAAATTGAAAGAACTGATCCAAAATTAGGACCAAATAACTATTTAAGCCTATTTATTATTGTTGTTGTATTATTTGTAATTGTTAAAAAAAAGTAATAAAAATTTTCCTATCCTATATTTGAACTTAGGTCCTTTTGTTCGTGTTACTCAAATTGTGCCATTGTAGGAGTATATAAAACCTTTGGTAATTTATGATAATCATGAAACCGTAGGAAAGTTCCGATTTACTAGGATTACTCACAACAGTTGATAATTTGTCAACAATGCTGGTTTTAATCGGGAAATTACAAATTTTGGGTGATGTACTTGGTGGGAGTTAAAACCTTCAAAGTTAAATAAAACGACTGATAAAACCAATTTTTGTTGTAACCGACCGATTTTATTGGATTTTATCTAATTTTTGTTGTAGCGGAGAACAAATGGTCGTGGAAGGTATACTAGCAATTGCAATAAAAATATATTGAGGTGTCATTAATTTTTTTTGTCTTGTATCTCATTAAAATTATAAAAATTTATTAAGTGTTTATCAAATATTATATTGTAAACAAACTTTGGATGATTAAAGTTGCAAAACTACAAGTATTCAAAGCTCATATCAAAACAAAAAGTTTTGCAATAAATTTGATGAAAGAGGAGAATAATAAAAATGAAAAAGATATAAAAGAAGAATAAAAAAAATAATAACTTTTAAAGAAGTTTCATGTCCAAGAGGAGAATGTTGATAAAACTTTCTCCATCAAAGATCCAAAATCATTAGCATGAAAACAAAAAAAGAGATTTATAGAAAAAAATATATAAAAAAAAATATCAAATTAAATGAAATGTAACGTCATACAAGAAAGAGAAAGATAATTGCAAACAGAAAATAACGAGGAAATTAAGTACTAAAGAAAGGGTACTCAAATTCAAAATTTAAAATTCAAATAAACATGTAAGTAGTAAGACAATGTGAAATCTTGATAATATTTATGTAATATATTTTTATTTAAATTAGTTTAGACCATAAGAAAGTATATTTTTTAATATATATAAAGATAAAAACGTGTTTCTTTATTATTTAGATTGAAGAAAATTGGAATCGAGATATTGTTACCATTTACTACTTTTAGTAGCATATTTTTTATTTATATTTATTTAAAATATTACAATACATAAATTTCACCCATATTATACTAACATTTTTCTTATATGAATGTTACTACAAATGATATAACATAATATTGTGACATTTTATATAAATATTATAGTATAAATAAAATTAAGGTAATATATAGTATCCTTTTCTTTAGATAACCTCTTTTTTTAAAAAAAAAAAATATTGTTAATTTTTCTATGAACTCATTTTTACGTTTTCTTATAAAGTATATTTGATCACAACTGTTACGTAAAATCAGTACAAATAAAATAAATACTTTACTAGAAAAAAATACCAATTTTCTGTTTTTTTCACGAATTGTTTTTATTAAAAGATATCTATAAATTTTTACAGGAATTAAAAATACATAATTTATAAGTTTCTTATTTAATTTTATAATTAAATTTGAAAACACATATTTAAATTTATACATTCCCCATATATATAAACTTTATTGAATTTTAAAAGTAAACTTTAAAATCACATTTATTTCTAAACCAAGTTTTTCTTTTATCATGTTTTAAAAATAAATATTTTTCTTAATGTATTCTTTTTATTAATGTCTGAAGGTAAATTAAAACTTTTGGGTTGATTTCAATTGAAACTTTTAGGTTTGATTACAATTAATAGGTTAGTGTTATGTTCTCGTATCTTAGAGAAACTAGGAACAAATTTCTTTTTCTACTCGTCATGTCAGTAGGTGATTTTTTGACTGCTTCTCTTTTCAAAGAAGACAAAATGTAAGGAGAACTTTCTCAATATAGGTAAACTTAAGAACACTAAAGCCAAAATAGTTTTCTTCCTTGACAAGAGGAGTTATTAATTTATTTATAGAAAAGGAAAATTATACATGTTCTCCATTTCTCCCAAAGTCAAGAATCCTCCAGTTATAAAAAATATCTAGTAACCTTATCCTAACTCTCTATCGAGAAACTCAGCCCAAATTCTGCTCGGCCCAAATCTTGCTCGGATTCCTTGTTTAGCCCAGATCCTACTCGGATTCCTTGTTCGGCTCAGATCCTGCTCGACCCAAATCCTGCTCAAATTCCTTTTTCGGCCCAAATCTTGCTCGGCTTCCTTGTTTAGCAAGATCCTGCTCGACCCAAATCCTGCTCGGATTCCTTGTTTGACGTAGATCCTACACGAATTCCTTGCTCGTCACCTCGGCCCATGACAAATATTTAATGAAACTTGTCGTTTTATGACAAATATTTATCTGGTTGGAATCAAAATGAGCATGTTAAGGTTGGCCATTCCTTGGATGGTATAGTTAGTAAAACAAAATCTCTTAGTGACACAAAATCTTCATTCACTTCCTCAAACAAGCATAATATTAACCGTTGTGCAAGAACATCAACCACGGTACTCTACAATTCTGACTCTGCCACACTCTACAACGATTCCAACCACTCTACACCGGTATTTGGATTCTGGTTCATTCAACTACAACCGTCAATCTTTCTATGTCTTTAATTGTGATTTTGTTGCACTCTTGCTAATCCTCTCCTATAAATTACTAATTATGGGTGGATAAAATATCAAATTTAAAATCCATTTTATTAGATATAGATTTCAATATGATCTACATATTTTATGGATTGGATATTCATTCTCTAAATCCAGATTTCCAAATATAGATAATCCAAAAAATCCAATTCAAATTTTTAGTTGGGTTAGGCTAAAGGTTGAGATGGACTAATCCAAATTTGGTTGTATTCGACAGAGTCGGTCTTGTACAAAATTTGGTTGTATTCGACTGAATTCAGTTAAGTAGGCCCCGGTTGAAATTTGGCTCAGTCGGCCATTGACCAAATTTAGTTGTATTCGGCCGGGTCGACCCTGACCCAAATTTGACAGCATTGACTAAGTCGGCCCCGAATGAATATGTTGTATTCGGCCGAGTCGACCCTGACCCAAATTTGACAACATTGACTAAGTCGGCCCCGAATGAATATTTGTCGTATGTAGTCGAGTTAGCCCCGACCAACTGAAATTTGGACTTATTTGGTCAAGTTGATCCCGACCAAAATTTGTTCGAATTTGGCCGAATTCAACCAAGTCGACCCTGACGAAAATTCAGCTGAGTCGGCCACGACCAAAAGTCAGTCGAGTCAGTCCATGCTGAAATTCGGCCTAGTTGGCCTCGACCAAAATTCTGCCAAATTCGATCTTGTTAGCCCTAAGGATACAAATTTTAGAAAATTCAATTTAATTTTTTTTATATAGATTATATTTTGGATTTTGAACTTGATCTAAATATTTGGATCTGGATTCTAAAAAAATCAAAACTAATTTTGCTAAAAAAATGAATTTGGATCGAAGATCTAATTAAATTATTTGCATCTAAAATTGATGTAGACTGGATCATAAAATTTAATTCATGACCACCCCTACCGGTCAGGGTTTTCTCTTTTACCGTTAACTAGTTTGTAGAAAATTTTTTCCATGTGTATTAAAGTGTTACTTACAATATAATGATGGTGCACACACAGCACCTACGTACATCCACAGTCAACACTTCAAATTACAGTAGCAGGGTTTTATGGACTTAGTCCATCTTCCCCTCAAAACTAAGATAATGATTTTGTGTTGTATTCTGCCAATATTATTTCTAGGTGCAACTAGCAGAGTTTAGGCTATAAAAGTTAGCCTACCTTAATTTAGTTTTTGTTAACCTGCAAAATCTGTTTTCGATTCTTAAGCCAAATATGTTATTGGGCTGATGTGCTTTCTTGTTGAACTTCCGGAGGAGAGACTTATTGTGGTTGACAAATTGTCTTCTATATTTTCTTTTAACTTTTAACAATGTATTTAGCTTTTGTACTTATTGAGTGATTAACTTATATAGTTGCAGAATAATCTGTATAACATTTCATAACATGAATAGCATTGAATAATTTCATGTTTGCTTCCAATTGATGCTTTTTTTGTTTTTTTATGTATGATCAATCCCTTACCCTTATACAAGCATGCGAACATTCTTCTCTGTAATTGACGGAGATGAGTTTTAAGTTGTTTATGTATGACTTTTAAAGTTACTCTTTTATTTAATAAAGAGAATAGCTCTGGTAGTCTTAATATTTGTTATAAGTTACCTTTTTTTTTCATTTGGTATTATTCTACTAGCTAGTATTCAAGATAGTTTTCTTAAAATAATATAAATAACTAGAAATCATGTCAACCAATATATACATCTATGATTACTTAGCTATAAAATGGGAGAGAAAAAAACATTCTAATAAAAAATAGGATAAAAAGATTGATACATAGAAATAATATCAAATTCAAGGAATCCAATTTGGCAAAACCCTCCACAAAAGGACTTTAAAATAGAAGGAAGCAAGCGAGAGATAAATGGAGACAATGAAATCAAAATAGATTATAAGAAAGTAAAAATAATAAATCATTCTCTTTCTCCTAACCAAATTTATAATTTACTATTTTTTTTAACTAATTAAATGTTATTTTTAATACCAATAAAAGTTAATAGACACTAATAATAATTTAATTAAAATTTGTTCTCAAATATAATAATTAGTACTAAAAGAATTTTGAAGTCCTTATTTTTAAATATAATTTTATAATTAATTTAATAAATATATTAGTACTAAAAAAATTGAAGCCTATTTTTTAAGATATTTTTATCATTAATTTAATTAAGAAATATCTACTTAAAAACTTAAAAAACAAACTACTAGTGATATTATGCAAACACTCTGATCTAAATTGCTTACACATGTCCCATTTTTTGGTTTTATTGTCTTTTTTACCCGTGTTGAAGTTGGTTTGTCCTATTTAATGGTTTTGTTTCCTTTTTCTAGCCCACGAACTCAATTCATATTTTACGCCCATACTCCTCAAGCTCTTCATTCTAATTGATGGGTTGTCCCATTTAATGCTCAATGCTTTTCTGTGATTAATTGATTGATTGACATATATATGTTTTTATAGAATGGAAGATTATGAATTCATCTGTTGTGTTTCTCCATTTCAAATCGTCATTATGGTTTCTGTTTCCGGTGCTCTCTATGTGTTGAGTCTATTTTTCTTTGTTTTAGGTAAATTTGTTTTTCATTTTGTTCTTATATTTTCGAGTATCTTTCCGAAATTTAAATTTGATTGTCTTCTTCTTACTTTTTTTTTTCTTTTTAGTTTTGAATCAGTTTGTTTGTATTGTTCATTCTTTTGGTTTTGTGTTATTATTTCTCATAATCCTTTTGTTTACTAAATTTTTCTTTATTTCAGTTTCATTTTTTCTTACCTTTTGTATGTTCTTTATAAAGTTTGTTGTTCGGTTGTCGATTTATTTTGTTATATTTTGTCTTAGGTTTATTCGAAGTAAAAATTTTCGTTTGTTTTTATTTGTTCAATGAAAGTATATATTTTTTGGTTTATTTATTTGTTACTTTTTTTTTTAAAATACAAGAATAATATGTTTGTTGTTTATTAGATACTGAAGCAAAAAATCGTGTAATCAAGGAAGAAGAGGTGAGATTGGAGAAAAAATGTCTTGAATGAAAACAAAAGGTAGCATTTTAACGTTTAGGTTTTGTTTGGGTTCTGTAAAATGTTTTACTGTTTTTTTTATGAAGAAAGTTATTTTAAATTGATCGTGTCACTCTCATATCTCTATATATGAAACAACAATGGTGAAAGGTTTGCTCAACAAGCTCGACTCTTGCTCCCTCCCTCTTCGTCGTTGGAAAATGGCAACACCACTAACTCCACCGCTTCAACATCCATGAGTACCAGGTCTACCTCTCTTTTCCTTCCTCACCGTTATCGATATTATTACAATTTACAAATCACTTTGGAGCTTCACCTGTTCCCAAAGATGGCAATCACAAAATTTGTTCTTAAGAAATGATGCCTTATAATTTTACCATGTTTATTGATTTTATAGGAAGGTGGTCCAATTGGCTTGATTAAAAATGGAGACATAATCAACATTGACACCCAAAAAAGGAGAATTTATGTTTTGGTATCAGATGAAGAGATGGAGGCACGCAAAAGTAAATATTGGACTAGGCCTCCCTATAAAGCTAGCCAAGGAGCTCTGTTCAAGGTTTGTGGCTTGAAACTCTTGGAAGGAAAAAAACAATCTATATGTGTTAGTTTATATGATTCATGTTGAGTTGTAGATTCATTTATTCATTAATTATTTTTATGATTGACAGTTGGTTGTAGATATAAATTATCGTGTTTCATTTAAACATTGAAGCTACTATTTTTTTACCCGTGGTGATTTCTTGACACATTGATTTAGTGTAATGTTATAAATTGGCTCTTTGGATTAATGTGTTTTGATTACAACATTATGTTATCTTGATTATTTTGGTAGCCTTGATTATTTCTTGATTGTACCTTTATGATTAGCATAGCTTTCCATTTAGCGTTTGATGTCTTTCACAATCAGAAGAAAGTGTTGATCAAATACCTTATTGCCCATTTCACTTCTACATTAACCCTACACTGCATTGAGTCATTGGCACAAGCTACCAACACTTGAATCCATACCATAGCATTAGAATTTTGATGGTAGTGCGCTCTTATTTATGCTTTCCTTCAGGTTGTATTTTGATGGTTATGTTCATGCTAGTGAGATCTTTGGATTCAGATAGTGCTATTACTTTAGGCTGCCATGTTCTATTTAAACTCGTCAATATTTTGATGTTGAGTTCTTCCTTGTCAAAGGATTTGCCAAGAGCTAGGAGGTGATTTACTATATGTGTAAATATTTTTTGAACATCACATATGCTTTCTCCAGCCTTCATTATGAACATTTCATACTCTTGAATGAGAGTGTTCTTCCTTTACCTCTTGACTTCATCCATGCCCTCATGGGTTACTTTCAAGACATCCCACATTTCCTTAGTTGGTTCACCCACAGATACCTTGTAAAATTCATCCAAAGTTAGTGCAAAAGATATAATGTTCTTGGCTCTAACATCATAGTGTGCTCTCTTATTTTCATCAGAAGTCCATTGTGAGAACTCTTTGGGGACAATTTTGTCTTTCACAGTTTTAACTGGTTGAAAATGTCCATTTACCACAGCATCCCATACCCCTTTGTCCACTAATTCAAGAAAGATTTTCATTCAAATTTTTCAAAAAGGATAGTTTTTACCAGCAAACAAAGGTGGTCTATTGATGGATGCCCCTTCAACAAAGGTTTGAGATATATTAGACATATTCAGGGTCTTTCTAATCGATTAGAGTGTGATTAACCAGCATCGGTACCAATTGTTAAAATAGATATGTTTTAACAGTACTTTTAATAATGTATTATTTTAACATAATAAAATCAATATTAAAATATTTTTATTTAATTTTAATTAATTTATTATATAAAAATACTCATAATTTATTATTTATCTTTTGCTATTATTATTATTATTATAATAAGCCAAAACACATGCGCACACGACAATACATGTGTGTTCGCATTTTATAATTTTTATAAAAATTTGTGTTAAAATCAATAAAGAATATATAATTAATTTTTAAAATAGTTGTTAAATGTAAAATTAAAAAAATAAAATATGTACACAAAAGAAGTTTTTAAATTAAGAGTAAAACTGAAAAAAAAAAAACAAAATGTGAAAATAAAAGAGAATATCTCTTTATATATTTTTATAGATTATTATTATTATTATTATTATTATTATTTTTAATATCGGTACTGATATTAATAGTATTAGTATTTTTTTTTACGATGAACTAAGCATGAGTATCTGAAAATTAGACCAATAAATACATAAAACTTGAACAAATAAGTAAGTAGAATAATAATTTCAAATCATTTCTACATTAGTAACAAAATATATAATTTACTGTTTATATATATATATATATATATATATATATATATATATATATAAAAGTATTAAACATCTAAAATCTAATATTATCTACGCTAAAAAAGTTTATTATAATTATTAATAACATATTTATTCTAAATATGAGTATATGTATTTTATTTTAATATAATACACTAAAACAAATTCTAAAATAATAATTAATTTTAGTTACAAAAATGTTATTAGTTACTGTATGGACGAAATTAAATACTTATTTATAAAATAAAAAATTATTAGTTATTAATATAATTATTATTATGAATAAAAAAAAATATAATTAATTCTTTTTGTATTATACTTTTTTAAGTATTATACTTATATTTATATATAATTATAATACTTGAATATAATTAATAATTAAATTAATATTTTAAATAAAATAATAATTATATTAATTTATTAATATAAATTAAAAAAAAAATGTACACACGATTCTAAAGCTAGTTAGTACTTAAAAAAGTACGTTTCTGTTTAAGGTCTAATACGAGTGTTTATATTGTTTATCCGTGAGTCGATCCTGAATATGGATATTTAATTTGTCTAGCCATTACGAGTTTTTTTTGGCCTGAAAAGACTACGATGTCACCGGTTTTCAATGTATCTTAAACACAAAACATACCGAGCAAGAATTGTTTGTGATTTTGGATTACGCTGAATTCTCAAATTTCTCTCGATCCAAATATATTTGCAAATTTCGATCAAATTGTGCATTGGAAGAAATAACCTAGGGCAAATGAATTAATAGTACTTAACTCAATCATGCGAGTATTTAATTTGGCATAATTAGGGATGGTAACGGGTCGGGATTTCGCTATCCCATACCCATCCCCGCATAAAAAATTCATCCCCATCCCCATACCCAAACCCAACGGGTATCAAACTTTTTTCCCATCCCCACCGGATAACGAGTATAATCTCGTACCCATACCCGTACCCGTGTTCTAACTACTTCAATATTAATTTTTATAAAAGAAAAAAAATTACGGTAAAGAAAACATAATATTATGAAATATTCAATATTAGGAGGATTTTCTTCGATG
>Ga0214544_1013321_pt1 | contig 10045 bp, 2 predicted proteins | sample CNSS3metaG_FD_160074 | JGI IMG/M metagenome (GOLD analysis project Ga0214544, IMG submission 160074) | Root nodule microbial communities from cowpea collected in UCLA plant growth center, Los Angeles, California, USA - CNSS3 | ecosystem: Host-associated > Plants > Roots > Nodule | place: USA...
AATTAAATTTTAATTATAATTAAATTTGACATAATAAAATATACTGCTAATTTTAATTTTAATTAAATTTAACTTAATAAAATATAAATTAAATTTTCATTTTCATTTTTTTGCGGGTAACGGGTACCCGCGGGTACGAATAGTATGATACTCGTACCCGACCCGTTTATAAGCGGGTATTAAAATACCCGCTACCCACGCGTAATAAATATCCGCTACTCGCAGGTATCAACTATCCGTTGCGAATTTTATCCGCGGATATTCACGGGCACGAGTATTTTTGTCATCCCTAATTACATATATGGGGTTTGGTAATATAATTTTGTACTCTGTTTATTTTATATTTTTTATTTTAAGAAACACATCATCTATGGTTAATATACTATTACATTGTTTTTGTAACATTAACAAAATATTATTTTATTTATTTTAAATAAAATGAAATTTTAACTTAATTTAAAATAAAAAAGAACACATAAAACAAAATATTTATTTAATTATGTTCACCTTAATCGATTGTTGTTTTTTGTATTGAACACTTATCTATGATGTAACACTTCATCAATTCAAACAATTTTATAATATATTTTTATTATAGTTATCAAAATGATGTAAAAAACTTTACTCAAATTACTTACAAGAATATCACATTTATATTGGTGTCACACAATGGTCAACAATTCACATCCATAATATTTTGTTTCAATTTTTAAGTTGGAAATATTTAGAAAAAAACAGTTTTGTATTAAAAATCTGGTTGAAAAAACAAAAATTGTTAGGAACTTAAAAATGACTTAAAAAATAAGAGAAAGAATTGAGATCCATTAATTTAGCACAATTAAAATATATATCATTTGAGAAAATAAATTTTACAAACCAGAATAAAATAACTTCATTCTCTATTTTAAATTACAAGTATGATAAGTGAAGGAACAAATAATAAATATCTCACGCAAACCAATTTATTTTGTCTTATTCATTGGAATCAGAAGTTGGTTCAGAAATCACATGCAGAAAATTAATGAACCAAAATTAATAAATCCACACAATGATAAAAATAATATTCAGTTATTTGTATTCTTATATTATATTACTTTTTAATCTTATTTGACATTTAAAATATTTCTCATTAAGCTTAAAATAAAAAACATGCATATATTAATGTCATTTTTATTATATTAATTTACTTATATTGTATTCTATCTTCTTCTTTTTTAAAAGAATAAAAAATTAATTTAATAAGTATCACAAGATAAACGAAACTATACAATAAATAAATAAAATATCAATTATTTATTTAACTCTACGAGATAACTAAAGGAGTATAATAGGTATAAGCACATGATATCTTCTTATTTGCTTTATTTCTATGTAAATATAAATCAAATAAATAAATATATTACGTGTCTAGAAATATATATAATTTTGTAGAAATCATGATATCAAAAAATTCATAAATGTCATGAAATCCTAAATATATTAATCCATTATCGATAAATATGTGTATATTTGTGCATTAGGTGATCTTGAAATTAAAAATACAAAATAAAAATATATGAAAGATAAATAATTTGATAATTGAAAAATATCTTAAAAGTAGAAATGAAAAACATAAACATGTAGAATTTAAAATAGAATAGAATATTTCATTATTTTTTATATATTTTTCAAATGTAATTTATTATTTAATTCATATTTTTTCTGCATCTTTTATCAACTTTTTTTTAATTTTTCATTTAAATCAATTAAGGATCAATGTCCTTGAATTATCGATTAAAAATGTAAGATTATTAAAATTTACATCTTAATTGAAGTTTTTGTTCATTAATTCTTAATATTAATTTTTTAACAAATATTATTATTTTTTACAATATATTGATGCACTTAATATATTCACCTTTAGGATTGATTAGAAAGATTAGAAAGTAAAAATACTTAAGAAGATTTAATGAGAATAAAGTTTTTTGCGGAAAAAGAGAAAGAAAAACAATGAGTAGAAAATAAAATTTACTTGCTTTTTTAGAACATTTTATATAATTTATTTATTTTTTTAATTTTTGGAATTTTATACTAAAAATATAAACATATAGAATATTTAAATATATATCTTATTATCGTAATTAGTGCAATATGGGTTCGGTATCATATTTTTTACTCTGTTTATTTTTTTTTTTAATTTCAGAAACACATAATCTATACTTTATTTACTATTACATTGTTATTGTAACATTAATATATTATTGTTTTATTTATTTAAAATAAAATAAATTTTTAACTTAACTTAAAATAAAAAATGGACACGTAAAACAAAATATTTATTTAATTATGTTAACAATTGTTATTTTTATCGAAAACTTCTTCATAATGTAACACTTCATTATTTCAAACAATTTCATAATATATTGTTTTATAGTTATCAAAATGATGTAAAAAACTTTACTCAAATTATTTAGAGAATATTACATTTATATTGGTGTCACACAATGCTCAAAATTCACATTAATAGTCTTTTGTTTCTATTTTTAAGTTGAAAATATTTAGAAAGAAACAGTTTTTGTATTAAAAATCCGGTTGGAAAAACAAAATTTGTTAGAAACTTAAAAATGACTTAAAAAATAAGAGAAAACATTGAGATCCATTAATTTAACACAATTAAAATATAAATCATTTGAGAAAATAAATTTTAGAAACCACAATAAAATAACTTCATTCTCTAATTTAGATTACAATGTATGATAAATGAAGGGACCAATAATAAATACTTCACACAAACCAATTCATTTTCTTATTCATTGGAATAGGAGATTGGTTCATACATCACATGCAGAAAATTAATGAGTCAAAATTAATAAACCAACACAATGATAAAAATAATATTTAGTTATTTGTATTTTTATATTATATTACTTTTTAATCTTATTTGACATTTAAATATTTCTTATTAAGCTTAAAATAAAAAACATACTTATATTAATGTCATTTTCATTACATTAATTTACTTATGCTGTATTCTATTTTTTTAAAAAGAATAAAAAATTAATTTAACAAATATCACAAGAAAAACGAAGCTATGAAATAAATAAATAAAATATCAATTATTTATTTGACTCAAGGAGAAGACTAAATGAGTATAATAGGTATAAGCACGTGATATCTTCTTATTTGCTTTATTTCTATCTATATACAAATCAAAATAATACATATATTAAGTGTCTTGAAATATATAAAATTTTGTAAATATCATGATATCAAATAATTAATGAATATCATATAATATTAAATATATTAATCCATTGTCGATAAATATATGTATATTTGTGTGTTAAGTGGTCTTGAAATTAAAAAAAAAACAAAATAAAAAATATATAAAAGATAAATAATTTGATAAATGAAAATAATCTTAAAAATAGAAATGAATAAAATAAACATGTAGAATTTAAAGATCATTGTTCTAGAGTTATCGATTAAAAATGTGAGATTCTTAAAACTTACAAATTAATTGATGTTTTTTTCATTGATTTTTAATATTATATTTTTTTTAACAAATATTATTTTTTTACAATATACTGTGATACCCTTATTATGTTCATCCTTGATTAGAAAGTGAAAATATTTAAAAAAGTTTAATGAAAATAAAGTTTTTTTTTGCAGAAAAAGAAAGAGAAAGAAAATCAATAAGTAGAAAATAAAATTTACTTGCTTGTTAAGAACATTTTATAAGGAAACAATAATAAATACCTCACACAAACCAATTCATTGTCTTATTCATTGGAATAGGAGATTGGTTCAGAAATTACATGCAGAAAATTAATGAGTCAAAATTAATAAACCAACAAAATGATAAAAATAATATTTAGTTATTTGTATTTTTATATTATATTACTTTTTAATCTTATTTGACATTTAAAATATTTCTTATTAAGCTTAAAATAAAAAACATGCTTATATTAATGTCATTTTCATTATATTAATTTACTTATGTTGTATTCTATCTTTTTTAAAAGAATAAAAAATTAATTTAACAAATATCACAAGAAAAACGAAACTATGAAATGAATAAATAAAATATCAATTATTTATTTGAGTCGAAGAGAAGACTAAAGGAGTATAATAGGTATAAACACATGATATCTTCTTATTTGCTTTATTTCTATCTATATATAAATCAAAATAATACATATATTAAGTGTCTTGAAATATATAAAATTTTGTAAAAAATCATGATATCAAATAATTAATGAATATCATGAAATATTAAATATATTAATCCATTGTCGATAAATATATGTATATTTGTGCGTTAAGTGGTTTTGAAATTAAAGAAAAACAAAATAAAAAAATATATAAAAGATAAATAATTTGATAAATGAAAATTATCTTAAAAATAGAAATGAATAAAATAAACATGTAAAATTTAAGGATCAATGTATATAAACATGATAGAATATTTAAATATACTTAATCGTGTAATATGTTATTATCGTAATTTGTGCAAAGATTATATGATAAGTATTATATATACGGAGTTCGATAATATATTTTTGTTATAAGGCTCACTTATTATTCTGTCTCAATGTTCAAGGGTTTGCCCTAATCTGTTGGGCTTAAGGCTGGCCCATGGGGTGTCCAAAATCCCTAAATCAGCCTAACCCTCTCTTTTTTTGCCCACTTTGCAAAATCAGTGTTTTACTCCTCCCCTCTAAACTTCTTTCAGAAGCTTTGCTAGGATTTGGACCTCCTTCATCTTCAAGCTAGCTCAACTCCGTTCCTACCTGTATCCTCTTTCCTCTGGTCATATTTTCGTGATTTCAATTAGGGTTCACCGTAGTGAGCTTGTCTTAAATCTATTCCGTTGTTTTCCAGCTCTCGAATCTACTCTTAGAGCTATAGTGCTCAACTGTTTGGGTGTCCGAGTCCTTGTCTAACATTTTATAGGTAAGGGAAGCTAGGGTTTCGTGATTTAAATTTATCATGTCTATTTTTGGTTCTGCTTTACATTTCTGGTGATTGTGTGGTGTTCATGATGAAATGAATATGCATTGGTTGTTGTTTTGGATGAAAATTTGGCTTTGCAGGCGTGGAACAGTGAGGGAGAACTATTATTTTTGTCCAAGCGAGCTGGTCTCGCTTAGGCGAGAGTAGTAGAAGCTCACCCAGGGGGTTTTTGCTCGAGCACTCGCTTAGGCGAACCATCTCGCTTAGGCGAGATGGCCTCGTCTAAGTGAGAGTTTGCAAAACCTTCTAGGGCCTATGTTCGCAGTCTTGCCTAAGCGAGAGTATGCAGCTTGAGCGAGACTACCTCTCTCACTTAAGCGAAGACTCCTAGCTTGAGCAAGACTTGATGCAGGCCGTGCTGATTTCCTACTTAATTGTTGTTAGTTGCTTGATTTGTTGGTTTGCTCTATTTAAAGTAAAAAGTATGTGAATATGCATGTAATATTTGATTGTATGGGCTGTAATTGATGAGTTTGGTATGACCTTTATATGGAACCTGATTGGATGGTTGGTTATAAATGTTGGTATGGAATCGGTATGCATGATAACTTTATGCTTGGTTAGTGAGACATGATTTGGTGTGGTTTAGGACGTAATTCCATGAATCTCTAGGTGAGATCTCATGGTGGTGCCTCGTTTGGTCAGGACATAATTCCACAATGGTTTCGTGGTGGTGTCTCATGGTCAGAACGTAATTCCATGATCCCTGTTAGTGGGAACTCATGGTGATGACTCATGGTTAAGACGTAATTCCACGAAGGTTTCGTGGTGGTGCCTCGTTATATAATTTAGGAAGGATTCAAGCAATGATTGCATCCTGACACTCTAAATAGTCAGTTAGTTTCACGTAGCGTGTACTGACTCAAGTGGTGAGAGTAGCAAGAGACCTTAGTCTTTGGCAGGATAATGACCTCATATGTTTGAAGGCTAACCTTGTGCGTGGTAGGGTGAAACCCACCAGCAATGGCTCTGTAGAGCAGTAGAGGCCACCACAATCTAGTGAATCCAACTGATTATATGTATCTGGCTAATTGAGTCTTGGTGTCTTGTTTTATGGTCATCACATGCTTGTTGATCTATGTATATTTGACTTTTAAGTTGCATGCTCAATTGTATGCTAAAATTTTTTACCCTTTCTGTTTGCTTGTATGTTTGTGTGTGGTTTTTCTCCTTTTGCGATGATCATCAATTTATTGATGCGAACAAATGTGAGAACTCCTCGTGGTCGTCAAAAGGGTGATGGAAATTTTAGAGTTTTTCTTTTAGGGTTGTAGTCCATGTAATAACTTGCTCTCTAAGCATTTATTTTGAATACTGTTGAACTCTTATTCTGTTTTGTTAATGGCATTGTGGTGTGCATTAGTTTCCTATTTCAAGTATTTTGGACAATTATAAGAAGTGACATTTCCACTCCATGACAATACTCTTTTATTATTATGTATGATGTTTCATTTAATTATGTTGTTATTTAAATGGGACGTTACATTTTTATACTTCGTTTATTTCTTTTTTATTTTAAGAAACACATAATCTATAGTTTATTTCCTATTACATTGTTCTTGTAACATTAATTAATTATTATTTTATTTATTTAAAATAAAATGAATTTTTAACTTAAAATAAAAAAAACAAACACATAAAACAAAATATTTATTTCATCATGTTAACCTTAATCCATTGTTATCGTTATTATAAAAAACTTATCCATGATGTAACACTTCATCAATTCAAACAATTTTGTAATATTTTTTTTTATAGTTATCAAAATGATGTAAAAAACTTTACTCAAATTACTTACAATAATATCACATTTATATTGGTGTCACACAATGGATAACAATTCATATCAATAGTCTTTTCTTTCTATTTTTAAGTTGAAAATATTTTAAAAAAAAAACTTTTTGTATTAAAAATCCGGTTTGGAAAAACAAAAATTGTTAGGAACTTAAAAATGACTTAAAAAAATAAGAGAAAATTTGAGATCCATTAATTTAGCACAATTAAAATATAAATCATTTGAGAAAATAAATTTTACAAACCAGAATAAAATAACTTCATTCTCTAATTTTAATTACAATGTATGATAAATGAAGGAACCAATAATAAATACCTCACACAAACCAATTCATTTTTTCTTATTCACTGGAATAGAAAATTGGTTCAGAGATCACATGCAGAAAATTAATGAGCCAAAATTAATAAACCAACACAATGATAAAAATCATATTTTGTTATTTGTATTCTTATATTATATTATTTTTTAATCTTATTTGACATTTAAAATATTTCTCATTAAGCTTAAAATAAAAAACATGCATATATTAATGTCATTTTTATTATATTAATTTACTTATATTGTATTCTATCTTCTTCTTTTTTAAAAGAATCAAAAATTAATTTAATAAGTATCACAAGAAAAATGGAACCATGAAATAAATAAATAAAATATTAATTATTTATTTGACTCAAGGAGAAAACTAAAGAAGTATAATAGGTATAAACACATGATATCTTATTATATGCTTTATTTTTATCTATATACAAATCAAAATAATTAATATATTAAGTGTCTTGAAATATATAAAATTTTGTAGAAATCATGTATCAAAGAATTAATGAATATCATAAAATGCTAAATATATTAATCCATTGTCGATAAAAACGTGTATATTTGTGTGTCAAGTAATATTGAAATTAAAAAAAAACAAAGTAAAAAAATGTATAAAAGATAAATAATTTGATAAATAAAAATATCTTAAAAACATAAATGAAAAAAATCAACATGTAGAATTTAAAATAAAGTAGGATATTTGATATTGTTTTTTTTATACTTTTCAAATGTAATTAATTATTTAGTTCATATTTTTTCTATATCTTTTTATCAACTTTTTTTAATTTCTCTTTTAGGATCAATTAAGAATTAATCTTCTAGAGTTATCGATTAAAAATGTGAGATTATTAAAACTTACAAATTAATTGAAGTTTTTGTTCATTAATGTTTAATATTATATTTTTTTAACAAATATTATTATTTTTACAACATATTGTGATACACTTAATATATTCACCCTTATGATTGATTAGAAAGTGAAAAAATTTTAAAAATTCTAATGAAAATAAAGTTTTTTTCAGAAGAAGAGAAAGAAAAACAATGGGTTGCTTTTTTTTAAGAATATTTTATAAAATTTATTTATTATTTTAATTCTTTAAATTTTACAATAAAAATATAAACATTTATAATAGAATATTTAAATATACTTAATTGTGTAATATATTATTATCGTAATTTGTGCAAAGATTTTATGATAAGTATTACATATATGGGTTTGGTAATATATTTTTGTACTCCATTTATTTTATTTTTCTTTTAAGAAACATGTCATCTATAGTTTATGTACTATTACTTTGTTCTTGTAACATTAACAAAATTATTCTATTTATTTAAAATAAAATGAATTTTTAACTTAATTTAAAATAAAAATGAACAATATAAAAAAAATTATTTAATTATGTTAACCTTGATCGATTTTGGTTCTTTTTATCGAAAACTCATCGATGATGTAACACTTCATCAATTCAAACAATTTTATAATATATTTTTTTAATACTTATTAAAATGATGTAAAAAACTCTACTCAAATTACTTACAAGAATATCACATTTTTATTGGTGTCACACAATAGTCAACAATTCACATCAATAGTCTTTTGTTTCTAGTTTTAAATTGAATATATTTAGAAAAAACAATTTTTGTATTAAAAATCCCGTAGGAAAAACAAAAATTGTTAGGAACTTAAAAGTAACTTAAAAAATAAGAGATAGAATTGAGATCCATTAATTTAACACAATTAAAATATAAATCATTTGAGAAAATAAATTTTATAAACCAGGATAAAATAACTTCATTCTCTATTTTAAATTATAATGTATGATAAGTGAAGGAACCAATAATAAACATCTCACACAACGTATTTGCTTTATTTCTATCTAAATGCAAATCAAAATAATTAATAGGGTTAAATATATTTTTTGTCCCTTAACTTTATGTGAATTTTGGAATTAGTCCATTTCGAAACTTTTGACCAATTTAGTCATTCACTTTTGAAATACGTGAATTTAATCATTTTAATCAAATTTTGTCATGTTTATTTGATATTTCAAACGCATTTCGAAATAAACATAAAAAAATTTGATTAAAATGCCTAAATTCTTATAGTTCGAAAGATGAAGAACTAAATTGGTCCAAAATTTTGAAATAGATTAATTCCAAAATCTACTAAAAGTTAAGGCTTCAAAAGTACATTTAACCCTAATTAATGTAAAGTGTCTTGAAATATGTACTTTTGTAGAAATCATAAATGATAAAATCATAAATATATTAATCCATTGTCGATAAATACGTGTATATTTGTGCGTTAAGTGGTCTTGAAATTTAAAAACAAAGTAAAAAATATATAAAAGATAAATAATTTGACAAATGAAAAATATCTTAAAAATAGAAATGAAAAAAAAATAAACATGTAGAATTTAAAATGAAATAAGATATTTGATAATTTTCTATATACTTTTCAAATGTAATTAATTATTTAGTTCATATTTTTTGTATATCTTTTTATCATTTTTTTCTAACTTCTCAATTAGGATCGATTAAGGATCGATGTCCTAGAATTATCGATTAAAAATGTGAGATTATTAAAACTTACAAATTAATTGAAGTTTTTGTTCATTAATTTTTAGTATTATATTTTTTTTAACAATTTTTTTTTTACAATATATTGTGATACACTTGATATATTCATCCTTATGATTGATTAGAAAGTGAAAATATTTTAAAAACTCTAATGAAAATAAAGTTTTTTCAGAAAAAGAGAAAGAAAAACAAAGGGTTGCTTTTTTTTAAGAATATATTTTATAAAATTTATTTATTATTTTAATTCTTGAAATTTTACAATAAAATTATAAACATTTATAATAGAATATTTAAATATACTTAATTGTGTAATATGTTATTATCGTAATTTGTAGGGAGATTTTATGACAAGTATTACAT
>Ga0214544_1013326_pt1 | contig 10035 bp, 4 predicted proteins | sample CNSS3metaG_FD_160074 | JGI IMG/M metagenome (GOLD analysis project Ga0214544, IMG submission 160074) | Root nodule microbial communities from cowpea collected in UCLA plant growth center, Los Angeles, California, USA - CNSS3 | ecosystem: Host-associated > Plants > Roots > Nodule | place: USA...
TATATATATATATATATATATATATATATATATATATATATATCCTTAACAACTAAATCCTAAAATCTTGATCAAAGTGATGGCCACAATCTGTAACAACAATCATCACTCTAAACTCATGAAATAACTTATTGAAAACTTTCAATACTTTCTAATAATAATTGCTCAGTATTTTTCAATTCCTAAACATATCTCCTCTTTTTTAATTTCTCAATCATGAAAGGATGTGAAGCATCTGGCCTTATAAATACGAGAGAAAAAGAGACACTAAAAAGTCACATTTAATATATTTTTCACAAAAAACAGTAAATATTTACACTGCATAAATATATAATTAAATTTATACAAGCATGGTAACCTAGGGAAAAAGAAATTGATATAAGTTATGAAATGGGGACCTTCTTCTGTGAACCATAATGTATTTGAATTTTGACCATTATTATTCCATTAATTAAAAATTAAATGTGCAACGAACCCTTTTCATTCCCCTCGCAGAGTTTTAACTCACCTACTCTACCTGCACATTTTGGTAACGCATCAACACCTTTCACTACCAAATCAAAGAATAATGAAAGTAATGGTTAGCCTTAGCTTTCGTTTATAAAATATCATTATATGCCAAATTTTCTTCACTTTTTTTCTCTACACTACTTTCAGTTATGATCACTTTGATGAATGCCATAACTTCAAAAGCAAAAAAATGAGTCTCTTCATCTTTTTTTACCTTCTGGGATTTTTTCACCAAACTCCAAGTTATCCTCCAAAAAGCCACTATTATATTTTGGGGTCACATAGATGTTAGGATTAAGGAGGGATACAGATATAACACCAATGAGACCTGAGCCAAATCATATAAGGAACTGAAACCACTCTCAACCCAAAACCTTAAGACAATAAGTTTATGGATCTTTATTCTTATATAGTGCTCTACTTTCTCAGTTCTGATCAATGTGGAACTTAGACTCACGTTTCGATTCCTAACAATTGGTACATACGAGTACTCCTTTTCTGCCCTTTTCTGTACCGTCGTTATTCTTAACGGGACACGCTTTACCTGGAACCCTTACCTTTCCTAGTGTAGTAGGCATGCACATTGTATGCTGAACCACTTTAAATCTGTCTATTTATCTCTCTTTTATTCTTTTCTTTATTGCCTTGTTCCTAACAATAAATTGAAGGCAAAAATTTAGTTACTCTTCCGACATTTTATAGGTATTGTCTGCTTTGGGGGCAGCCTGAAGTTTGATCACAGTTTTATTCTTAAAAAGTATCTTGAAGGGTGAAAGGAAGTAAAAATATTTAAATTACGTTTGACCTCGATTTATAAGGGATGTGAGACTATCAAATATTTAAATTATGTTTGATCTCGATTTATAAAGGATGTGAGACTATCAAATGTACGAGAATAATTACATCGGAAGAAAATAAAGAATTAATATGTACATGTGAGTAAACTCATTTAATTGGATTTTTATTAGTGATAATAAGAACAAAATTTGAATTTGAATTTGAATCTGAATTCATAGACTTTTTTTTATTGAAAAAAAATTATAATTTATCGAATTCTCCTTGGAATTATCGTGACATTCAAGCAGAGTTTTCTTTCAATTTGAAAATTTTTAAATAAATACAAAACGCCAACCGGATTGTAATAATGTTGACACATTTGTCCGATCTTTCGAACGTTTTAATTTTTAAACAAATATCCTAGTCACTGTCATCATCAATTAGCAACTATTTTTGACATACACGTTTGTTTTCATTTTACAGTAAACAAATTCAAATGTTTACTGATTTCTAAAGAAAAAAGATTAATTTAGATATGCGTACATTAAAAGTGCATCAAAATTTGAGTTGGGAGAAAATATTAATTAGTAAAAAAAATTTGTATTTGTTTTGAAAAAATGAAGATGCATGTGCATCCAATGTATGATGTGGTTGGCCATCTTGAGAAATTCATATGATATTTTGCAGCGGAATGTGATGTGAAGTTCAGAAAGAGAATTCATATGATATAGTGGGCTCACTTAACATGTGAAAGTCATAAAGAAAAAGGCAATAACATGCAAACTTTACCCTTTCAATAATAACTGCACTTGACAACTTTTCTTATGTTTATTAGTGTTTCAAAATTATAATACAAAACTAAACACCTTTAATTAGGAAACAAGAGTGATCATTATTCAACCATTCTGCAGGTCCCATATGTGTATGTTATTCTCTAATTCTGCTTTCAATTCCCAAAAGAAAGAAAAAGAGGTAAAGTTTCACATTCATTTAATGTTGCTTATTATAAACATAATTTCATACTCTTTTAAATGGATAAAGAAAATTAACATAATTTTTTAAAATTTTTATTTACGTTAACAATTTATTTTAAGAAAAAGTGTAATTTAACTAAATTATTTATGATCAGTATACATGCGCTTATATAATGTCAATGGAATGGGCAATAAATATACAGTAATTTGGGCAGTTTAGTCCGGGTTGACTCGGTAGCATGTTGCCAATTGGAGTTTGCCACGTGGAGAAATAGGATGGCTTACTTGAGTTAATTTGCCGTCCGATCATTTTTGTTGAATGACCGGTGACTGTAGGTAAAGTGGGTCCCTTTTAAGACGCGCTCGTGGGCCTTCCCAAACCTAATGCTATGGTTCCGAACCAGGGATTTGAATTTTTCGAACGTTAAGTATGCTTCTCACTTCTTCTTTTTAATTCACAACTATGCCCTTCTCTTTATTTTATTTCTTGGGTAGCCAGTCATCTCATTCTCATTCCTCTCAAATATTTTGCTTTCGGTGATATTTCAAAGAATTGTATTATCCTTGCACTCAAACGAAGGGGAAAGCAGAACTTGTGACTGTGTTAACACTCTAAGTTTACCCTCACCACATACTAGAGAGGTGAAAAAAAAAATCAATAATGAATAGTATATCTTACTATAAATTTGCTTTTTCATTAAAAATATTTATAAATCTTTTATCTTAGATGAATGATTAGATGGTTACTAATATTTATTTGATTTCTATTAGTTCATTCCTCCAATTTTCTTTATTTTATCTATTATACTCTAATTGTTTTCTCATGAGTAATGTGTACAAAGATGCGGATTCTTTTTTCCCACTCAAATATACACTAATTATATGACATTTAGAATATTTTCTTCTCCACCCGACATTTGTGAGAAAACACGAAGGAAAGAAAGAAAAAAAGTTAGCTAAAACTTTGTATTTATTTATATATCCTTACTTTACTCCTATAATAGACATAATATCATCTATTAATACATTCGACTTATTCACAAGCCATAACTTATGTAAGAGATACATGATATGGATACAGATAATTCAACTTTTATAGTCTAAAAAGTGTGAGACATATGAATATAATATGTACATTTGATCATTGTGAAATATTTAAATTACCGATCAATATCTGTACAGTATGACCTACAGTCAGATCATCGGTCAGGCGGACCAAGGACCATCGGTCAGGTGGACCCTCATTTATGAAGACAACCGACAGGACGCACAACCCATCGGTCGGGCGGCCACACCAAAACTTGGATCAATAATCAGGTTTAAAACGCAATTGGGCCATGATTAAGAAACCCTAATCACATGCCCAAACCAAAAACTATAAATAAAAGCTCAATGTAGGTTGGTAAACACCTTCAACTCGCATTTTATTACAGCATTTACTGCTACCTACCGATCAGTCTTAAACTGACTTAAGCATCAGAGCCTTTTAGACAGGTACCCCGATCGCCCGACCAGCCGAACAGGAGGAGAGCCGAGCTACAGAGGGAAATGCAGGACCTGGATGTTAACTATGGGCGGATCCGAAAAGAGCTTGACTGGATGACCGAGCAGCAAGAGAAAGAACTGTATAAGCTCGTTAAGGAGGACGTCAGACAAGAGGAGAAAAAAGATAATTTAAGTGTTTATTGTAGGTGCTTGGTCCCTACACCCGAAACAATATCTATGTGCTCAAAATTATCTATAAAATTAAAAAATTAATCAAATATAATAGTGTAAGCATATTATTGTTAGGTCTATAGAGGAGATCGAGTCCAATCACATAAAACATTGACATCACTCTCAACCCAAAACTTTAAGACAATAAAAAAAAATTTCATCTATCTAATATTCAAAAAATAGAAATAAAAATATATAATCATTATAGAGACTTATGCAATAAATTTATATATTTGTAAGTTTTAAAAAATCATTATATTTATTTTTATTAATATTATATTAAAATAAGGTCAAAATTATTTTATAGAAAAAAAATTAAATTAGTCTCTTCACTCATACATATTGTACAACTCATCGTACTAGAGTGTTGATGTATGATACGTTTCAGATACAACTCATAGCCTCATAGGTCATAAGCATAGCCAATGTGATTGATTTATATATTTAGATTGGAGGAAAAACTAAAATATTATGCAAATAATCATAATCTTATTTATGTAAAATTAACATAAAAATAATTGTAAAATAAATAGTTAGTATATAAATAATAAGCAGTAATAATTACAATAATATTAATAAACATAAAACAATTTGTTTTTTATATATAATGTTAATAATAATAACTTTTTAATTTAATAATTAATCAAAATTAATTTGTAACTACAGAGACATTTTGATCATTTAATAAATATACCATTTAACAAATTTTTACTAAATTTATTACATCTATCTCATTTTATTTTTCTTCACCTTCCATCTTTTTTTTTCTTTTTTTCTTCTTCTTTTATTTTCTATTCTCTCGTTCCTACTACCTCAACTCATTCTAAAAATGAAAGAAAGAAAATGAATTAACCGAAGACTTAAAAAATTATAGAAAAAATAGACAAAATAATTAGTGAGTTGGAAATATAGCTAAAATAATGTTCATTTCATGAACAAAAGTCAAGTGACTGAATATTTAGATAAAAAATAAATAAAAAATTATAAACAACTAATGAAATATTTTTCTTAATAGTACTTAATTAAAAGTATCTGAATTTACATGACACTTAATGCTTAATTAAAATTAATTTCTATAAAACAATTAAAGTATTTTGTGTTAAAATATATTTTTAATAAATTTTTAAAAAATTAAAATAACAACAATAATAAGAATTATATATATATATATATATATATATATATATATATATATATATATATATATATATATATATATATATACACACACACGCTTTGATTAGAATTTAAACAACAAAGAATTGATGCATTTCAAAATAAAAAAAAATGGGCTACATAACAAATATACAATAAAAAACTATCTATCTAATCATTTTAGTATAAGAAAGAATTTTATATTTTAATAGTTAACCTATAATTATTAAAATGTATTATAAATATTTATTTTTTTATTAATAAATATTCTTGAAATTACTCAACCCCGTATATTAACTTAATAACAATTAAATTTATTGAGTGGTTAAATAAAAAATAAAAATATAATTTAATTCATCCCGATCTAAAAACTGATACCTATGTAGTTTTTACTAATACTTTGATTGTATATATAGATGAAAAGGGCACAGAGAATTGATGTATAGTTGTTACATTGTGTTTCACTATTTCCATTTTAATTTGAAGTCTGCGAAGATAATTGTTCCCCAACAACCATTGCACTAACAGAAAGAGAAATTCTACCAAATTATATTCATTTACAAGTTACTAATACATTCATATTATAATATATTATGTCAAACTTATCAATCTTTGCTTTCAAACTTTTTTACTTCTAAACTTAACTGCACCAAACACACTTCACTCACTTACTATTACGAATCTTTTCGCTAACTTGTTCTTTAATTAATCTCTCAGAACAAAATCCTCATATATATTTGAACAAATTATTTTTACAAAAAATAACAAAAAGATAAATAAATTAAACTTATATATAAATATAAAACACTTTCTCTTTTATAAATCTTTATGGGGAAATTTATTTAAAGCTATTTTAATCTTTATTATTACTAGAAAAGCAATGTTTATAATTTCATATTTCAATCACTGGGGATTACTGATGAATAACATACATATTATGAAATGCACAATTCTAAAAGGAATTACGAACAATTTATACATACAAAATACAAATCCTTTTGCAGAATTTATATTTGTTGGACAGCCTAATAATTAGTAAATATTTTTAATTCTAAAGATGAACAACTTTCGGCTAATAATTTTTATTTTTTTAACTAAAAATAACTTTTTCAATGTTTTAAGTTTTATAAAACACATCCTTGACCCAACAAACAAACCCAACCACTCCCATCCTCTGACACGGTTTTTTAGCAGCTACATACGAATAATTATTTTTTGAACCCTAAAGGAGCGTTTTTATTCCTTTAAGTTAGGCAATAGATGGCATTTCACTTTTCTTTTCTCCATTATTCTATTTCTGCTTTACTTCATTACTCATTCCTGCATTATGTAGAACCATAGAATAAGAAAAAAATGATTAATTTTAATTTTTAACAACTTAATCTTTGATAATTTTATCTTTTGATTTGAATTGACATTTTTAAGTATTTTCTATTTTTTTTTCAGTATATCTAATAAACTTCACGTTATTTAAAAATTAAGATCAAATACAGTTTAAATATATCTTTTTTTCCTCTTATTTTTAATACATTTTTTAAAATTAAAATCGTAACAAAAAAAAATAGATAATATCTCAAAAATACAGTAATTATTCCTGACAATTCTCATAATTCCCTTAACTCTTAAATTATACACCTCGATTTGTTTAAGAATAAAAAGGTTACATCTGACAACCAATACAACAAGACTGGGTCATGCCCCAAACCCATTCTTTATGCCTGCAACAACGTTTATGTCTTTCCTTTTGTACGTAATCCTGAAGCTCGAAACTTGGAATCAAAGACAACAAAATAATTAGGGATGGCAAGTATTCATGAGACCAAGTCGGTTTTTGATAAAGTTGGTGGTGAGAATGAGGACAAGTTCATGAGTCTCAATGAAACAGGAAAAAGAAAAAAAAAAAAAAAGCTTATGATAATAATGACCCTAAATCAAAGTATCATTATTAACAGCAAATGGTTGGTCTGGGCACTTGATAATATTACCAAAATTAAAGCATCATGTAAATCATTGACATTTTTCATGTAACCAAAGTTAAGTATTACTTTAATTGGTTAAACAACATCACCAAGATTGCATTGGGTTTACTTTTGAGAAATTATCATTGGTCTCTTTCCCTTGGTATTTGTTTCTTCACTGCAACAGTACAGAAGCATCAGAAAATAAATGAGGGAGTGATTAATCTGGAAGTTGAAGCAAATGTGTGCAGAGAAGATCTAGCTGCCACATTCTTTTTCCGTTGGATCCTAAAATCCAACCATAATATCCCTTTTAGGCACACTAGTATCCAACATAAATCACCACCGATCTACACTCAACACATCTTTTCAAGACAAACAAAATCTAAACCATTCACTTTTTCTTTATAAATTTTATTTTTTATACGGAAAAGTTACAATTTTAAGATCCTAAATTTGCTAAACTTAAGTTTTGGATACTAATATAAATTATAACTATTTTTTTTACTTTTTTTACTTAATATGAATTATTGATTAATCTCTATTTTTTTTTAAAACAATCAATAGTTTACAATGTAAGAGAATAAAAAATAATAGTGAAAAATTAAGAGTGAAAATATAATTTTCTAATGTAAAATAGTTACTATATTCTTTTGACCATTATGAAATACTTAAAAAGTCTACCAATTAACTACACAATTGTCTATTCCGGGTGTACATCAAGGCTTAACTAATGTAGGGTTATTTTCACTTATTAAGTGGTCTTAAATTCGAATCGTGGATATATAACTGTCTTTAATTATTTAAAGAAAAAAATTGTCATCTGTAAAAGACGTTTTGTTTCTAATCAAGAGTACAACTAAATGAAGGAATTAAAATCGGAATAACTATAATCACTAACTATAAATGCACAGTTAAAACAAGATTCTTGCAAAACTCAAAATAAATATTAGAATTGGAACTATTATCACTAAACGTCAACGAGCGGTTTAGAAAAAGCTTTAAATTACCATATTTAGGATGTCAGTTTAATAATTTCTTAAGTTTAAAATTTCATTTTGATATTTTAAGCCGTGATATTAAGTCGACGTTTAGTTAATTTTTTAAGTTAAACATTAAAAAGAAATGTATTTTTGTTATAAAAAAAAGGAGGAGTGAGAAGTTCACGCGCTTAGAAGCGAAGTGAGGGTTGGGAAAAAACAGAAATGTTAATTTTAGTGATATAAAGTTTGAAAGAGTGAGGTATGGGAGTAGGTTCGGAGTTGAGGTGCGGGGTAATGAGAAAGGGAAGAGGAAAGAGTAGAGAGTATAAAGGGCATTTGAATACAGAAATGGTGATGCTATACTTTGTATCTGCAAGAGGCAGAAGAAAAAGAAAAGAGAAGAAAAGCGAAAGGTAAATATAATGGAACTAACATGGAAACATATGTCAACAACACTCAATGAAATAGCATCATCAACAAGCACCATATCAGAGACAAAACGATCACACGCTTTTAAATCCTTGTTCTTTTCTTTCATTCTTTCTTCCTTCTTCTTGTTTCTCACATCACATTCTTTTTCTTTTTCTTTTTTCTGTTCTGTTCTTTTCTTTCTCTCTTCAATTCCAATCCAGCTTTCTCCTCCTCCTCCACCCGATGGATCGGATTGTGCAATGTAGATGACCTTCTTGGTCAGTGGCCGGGGACATCAACATCATTGTTAACAACACTCTCTCGTGTTCATGTTATGGCGGCAGAGGAGGCGTTGTTCTTTTCTGTGGCATCAGTGGTGGAGGACGTGCTTCAGCAGCACGGTCCTCGCCTCAAAGATCTTGATTTGGAATCCAGGAAAGCAGAAGAAGCTGGTACTTTCCCGTTATTTTTTCTGGGCTTCCTTCAAAATTCAGTTTTGGATTTGCTTATAACTCTGATATTAATAGTAACGAGTGAAAGTTAATCTTTTAATGTGAAAGTGTTTGTTTTTTTTGTATGATGATTTACTTTCAAATTGTTTGAAAGAAAAAGTATCTGAATTTTGTTTCAAATTATCAATCACCAAATACCCTGAAACGGAAAGTTCTTTACCGTGCAGCATCAAGAAGATATGAGGCAGCGGGGTGGTTGAGAAAAATGGTTGGAGTAGTTGCGGCTAAAGATTTACCAGCAGAGCCCTCTGAGGAAGAGTTTAGACTTGGTTTGAGAAGTGGGATTATTCTCTGTAACGTTATTAATAAAGTTCAATCCGGAGCTGTTCCCAAGGTGGGTTAGATCATTGTTTAGTTTGATTTTCTAATGTTCCGGTAAGTGTTTGTTTACATTGTATTCTTATTTTAAGGTTGTGGAGAGTCCTGTTGATTCTGCATCGATCCCTGATGGGGCACCATTAACGGCATATCAGTATTTTGAGAACGTGAGGAATTTCCTGGTGGCTGTCCAAGAAATTGGACTTCCTACCTTTGAGGCATCTGATCTGGAACAAGTATGTGAATACAAGTTATCGATTCTATCATGGTTAATTCAATTGTTAATGACACAAGTTTTTTTGTTCTGTATTGAATTATTTGTTATCTTAGGGAGGAAAATCGTCTAGGATTGTCAATAGCGTGTTGGCCCTGAAGTCCTATTGTGAATGGAAAATGAGCGGGGCAAATGGCGTGTGGAAATTTGGTGGAAATCTCAAACCCACTGTGTCTGCCAAATCTTTTGTTAGGAAAAACTCAGACCCATTTACTAATTCCTTGTCAAGAACTTCATCGATCAATGATAAACATCTCACAGTTCTTAGTTCTGACGTAGACTCTGACAAAATGGTAGGTACACTTGGTTTTTGGTAGTACCTGCTCTGGATTTGTCTAGTTGAACCGAAAGAATAACCAACCGATTTTTTTTTTTTTTTTTTTTTTTTTTTTTATTTTTATTTTGTTTTCTTTTTTTTTTTTTTTTTTTTTCTTGGGTTTTTTTGTT
>Ga0214544_1013330_pt1 | contig 10031 bp, 8 predicted proteins | sample CNSS3metaG_FD_160074 | JGI IMG/M metagenome (GOLD analysis project Ga0214544, IMG submission 160074) | Root nodule microbial communities from cowpea collected in UCLA plant growth center, Los Angeles, California, USA - CNSS3 | ecosystem: Host-associated > Plants > Roots > Nodule | place: USA...
TGGTGAACGGGCTTCTCCGCGGCGCGGGCCTGCCGGCCTTCGCATGGCTCCAGGACCGCAGCACCGCCCTCTATGCGCTGTGCGCGATCGGCATCTGGCAGGCCGTCGGCTTCAACATGGTGCTGTTTCTCGCCGGCCTCGTCTCCATTCCCAAGCAGCTCTACGAGGCGGCCGAGATCGACGGTGTCTCGAGCGGCTGGGCACGCTTCCGCCTCGTGACCTGGCCGATGCTGGGGCCGGTCACGACCTTCGTCGTCGTGATCTCGGGCATCCGCTCGTTCCAGGTGTTCGACACCGTGCATGTCTTGACCAAGGGCGGCCCGTCGAAGTCCACGGAGGTGCTGATCCACAGCATGTACACGGAAGGCTTCGAGTTCTTCCGCTCGGGCTACGCCGCGGCCATCACCGTGGTCTTCCTGGTCTTCGTCCTCCTGCTCACGCTGATCAAATCGAGGCTCGCCGATCGCGGCGTGCACTACACATGAGCAACGCGCATCCCATCCCGTTCCGGGCGATCCTCCGTCACGTGCTGCTGATCGCGGGCGCCGCGCTCATGCTGGCCCCCTTCATCTGGATGATCTCGACCGCGTCCAAGCCGCAGACCGAGATCTTCTCCAGCGAATTGCACCTGATCCCCTACCGGTTCGCGCTGATGGAAAACCTGCGCGAGGCCTTCGCCAAGGCCAATCTGCTGCGCTTCCTGCTCAACGGAATCATCGTCACGGTCTCGATCTTCGTGCTGCAGGTGATGGTGGCGCTGCCGGCGGCCTACGCGCTGGCAAAACTTCGCTTCCTCGGCCGCGAGACGCTGTTCGCGCTGGTGCTGTTCGGGATCCTGATCCCGCCGCAGGCGACCGCGATCCCGGTCTTCCTGCTGCTGCACAAGATCGGCCTGCTCGACAGCTATGCCGCGCTGGTGCTGCCCTTCACGATCTCGGTGTTCGGCATCTTCCTGATGCGCCAGTTCTTCAAGACCGTGCCCGACGATCTCGTCGACGCCGCGCGCATGGACGGCATCTCCGAATTCGGCATCGTCTGGCGGGTGATGCTGCCGGCCGCGATTCCCGCAGTGACCGCCTTCGGCATCTTCTCCGTGGTCGCGCATTGGAACGACTATTTCTGGCCGCTGATCGTGCTCAACAGCGAGCATTTGCGCACGCCGCCGCTCGCGGTCGCCCATTTCCGCAACAGCGAGGCCGGCACCAGCTACGGCCCGCTGATGGCGGCGGCGATGGTGATCATCGCGCCGCTCGTCATCGCTTTCCTCTTTGCCCAGCGCCGTTTCATCGAGGGCATCACCCTGACCGGGATCAAGTAGCCACGTCACCTCAAACAAGGAGTCTATCATGCTGAAGACCATCATCGCCGCGGCGGCTCTGTCGCTTGCGGCCGGATCTGCGCTCGCGCAGACAAAGACCGAGATCGTGATGCAATATCCCTATCCGGAGCTGTTCACCGAGACGCACAAGCGCATCGCCGAGGAATTCGCCAAGGTGCGCCCGGAGATCAAGGTCACGATGCGGGCGCCTTACGAATCCTACGAGGACGGCACCCAGAAGGTGCTGCGCGAGGCCGTGACCAATCAGATGCCTGACGTCTCGTTCCAGGGCTTGAACCGCATCCGCGTCCTGGTCGACAAGAACATCCCGGCCGAGCTCGACGGCTACATCGCCGCGGAGAAGGATTTCGACAAGCAGGGCTTCCACCAGGCGATGTTCGACATCGGCACCGCCAGCGGCAAGGTCTACGCCCTGCCCTTCGCGATCTCGCTGCCGATCGTCTACGTCAACCTCGACCTGGTCAAGCAGGCCGGCGGCGACGTGAACAATCTGCCGAAGAGCTGGGACGAGCTGATCGCGCTGGCCAAGAAGATCAAGGCGCTCGGCAACGACACCAACGGCGTCACCTATGCCTGGGACATCACCGGCAACTGGCTGTGGCAGGCGCCGGTGTTCGCGCGCGGCGGCACCATGCTCAATGCCGACGAGACCAAGGTCGCGTTCGACGGAGCGGAAGGCAAGTTCGCCATCAATACGATCGCGCGGCTCGTCAACGAGGCCGGCATGCCCAATCTCGACCAGCCGTCGATGCGCGCGGCGTTCGCGGCCGGCAAGACCGGCTTCCACGTCACCTCGACCTCGGACCTCAACAAGGTCACGCAGATGACCGGCGGCAAGTTCGCGCTGAAGACGATTCCGTTCCCGGACGTCGCCTCCACCAAGGGCAGGCTGCCGGCCGGCGGCAACGTCGTGCTGATCCTCGCCAAGGACAAGGCCAAGCGCGATGCCGCCTGGGAAGCGGTGAAATTCTGGACCGGCGCCAAGGGCGCCGCGATCATGGCGGAGACGACCGGCTACATGCCGCCGAACAAGGTCGCCAACGAGGTCTATCTGAAGGACTTCTACGTCAAGAACCCCAACAACTACACCGCGGTCAGCCAGCTCGCGCTGCTCACCAAATGGTACGCCTTCCCCGGCGACAACGGCCTGAAGATCACCGACGTGATCAAGGATCATCTCAATTCGATCATCTCGGGCGCGCGCGCCAAGGAGCCGGAGGCCGTCCTCGCCGACATGACGGCTGACGTGCAGAAGCTGCTGCCGAAGACCACAGGCGCGGCGCGCTGACCATCCTCACATCCCCCGGCACGGGACGCCCTCGGCGTCCCGTGCCGCCTCGATGACCGGAGCTGGCGATGAAACTACTGCATCTGAGCGACATTCACTTGACGGCGCCCGGCGCGACCATCGGCGGCCGCGATCCGCGCGTCAATTTCGAGCGGGCGCTGGCGCATGCGCTGCACGACCATCACGACGCCGAGTTGATGGTGATCACCGGCGACCTCTCGGATTGGGGCGATCTCGCCGATTATCAATGGCTCAAGCAGCGCCTCGACGCATATCCGCTGCCGGTGCGCCTGTGCATCGGCAACCATGATCGGCGCGCCGCCTTCCTGAGCGTGTTCCCCGACCTCGCCGACGACAACGGCTTCGTCCAGGGCATCCACGATACGGCTGCCGGCCGCTGCCTGTTCCTCGACACCGCCCATCCGGAAACGCACGCCGGCCGCTATTGCGACGATCGTCTCGGCTGGCTCGAGGCCCGGCTTACCGAGCATGACGGGCCGTTTCTGCTGTTCATGCACCATAATCCCATGCCGGTGCATCTCGTCCCGTTCGACCAGATCGGCCTGATCGACGAAGCTCCTTTCCGCCATCTCGTCAGCCGTCATCGTGCGAAGATCCGCCACGTCTTCTTCGGGCATTGCCACTTGCCTCTCGCAGGCTCGATTGCAGGCGTCCCCGTCTCGTCGCTGCGGGGCACCAACCATGCGAGCTTCCCGCTGTTCTCCGAGACGCAGCTGCTGAGCGCCTGCGACCTGCCGCAATCCTACGGCGTCGCATTTTTCGGGGAGGACTATGTGACCGTGCACATGGTGGAATACGGCTACGACGGTCCGATCCGCATCCAAGGTTCGCCCGACTACAAGGCCTGGGATCGCGAGACCATGGTGCGGTGACGGCGAGCGCCGACCCTTTCCAGGGGCGCGTATTCATAAGCCCGCGCTGCACTACTTGGAGAGTCCGCTCCACCTCGATAGCAGCGCGCTGGCGTCCTCGCCCGGGTCGGAGATGGGCCAGAAGCTGACATCCGATGTGAGGCTACAAGGATCGGCGGAAATTTCGCGGCGTCGTGCCGACAATTCTGCGGAAAGTCTGGGCGAAGGCCGACGGCGTTGAATATCCGACTGCGAGCGCAACTTCACTGATCGATAGATTTGGATCATTCAGCAGGCGTTGTGCAAGCAACATGCGTTGCCGAGTTAGCCAGACATGCGGCGTCAATCCTGTCGAGAGACGGAACGCCGAGCAAAAATGATAGCGGCTGCGGCCGACCAGGGACGCTAGTTCGTCAAGGCCGATCGGCTTATCGAGATGCGCCAGCATGTATTCGGTCACACGCCTGAGCTGCCAGCGCGCGAGCCCGCCGCGAGTATAAGCGAGGCTCTGCGGCAGCTGCACTATGCTGTGCGAACGCAATAGCTGGATGCAGAGTAGGTCAACCGCGCGATCGACCAGCAACTTTGCCGAAGGATCGACAATGACGTCGGGGTCGCTGAGGATTGCAAGAAGCTGTGAGGTCACAGCGTCTTCGCTGCCGACGCGTGGCGCCAGCTCTACCTTGCCTCGCCCACCGATGAGTGTTCGGCAATGCTCCAGTCGTTCGTTGGTGAGATAGACATGGGACACGTGGAGCGGTCCTTCAACTTCCCAATCTCCATCATGCCGGTCGGGAATCACAGTGATAGAATTCGGCCGCAGCGGGGCAGAGAGCCGCCGTCGCTCAACCGTCCACGCACTGTGCTGAGGCTCTCCATAGTAGGTGCCGACAAGGTGTCCGGGCATGCCTGGGGCATAGCCATAACGCGTGCCGCGAACAAAACGATGAGTAAGTTGTGTGCCGCAGTTTAACTGGATGGGTGCCAAAGGCGGCGGGGCTTCCGATAGCAGCCGGACCATCGTCTGAAAAGGATTTCGATCAGGCATCGCTTTGGTTATGTCATATTTGGCCGCACCCGCGACAGGCGCTTCATCGACATACCATGTTTCACGACATGGCGGGAATGGAAGCTGCGGTCGAAATGTCGCAATGTCTGGCTGATTGCACAAATAGTGCGCATGATTGACTTCGCGGTATCGAGACAACTCCGATGGCAAGTGGCACGTGGGTTGGGCTTGATCTCATTGCGCCCGGTCTACCACTCACAGCTGGGCTGCCTTGGCCGCGATGGGCGAGAAGCAGAGTCCACAGGCGCGGGCGCCACTTCGTCGCAAGATTGCGATAGTCGCCGCAATATCGGAACGGTGCGTCCGTCGGGATCATGGCCTACTGGGCCGGATCATCCGAGGGGATCCCGACCACCATGACAAACCAAGAACCGTTCGCCGCCGGCGCTGCTGAGACCGAAAGCACGCGGGGCGGAGTATCGCGCCGTTCGCTCCTGCTGACTGTCGGCGGAGCGGCTTCCATGGCGGTGGTGCCCCAGGTTACCGCGCAACCCGCATCCGAAAGCAAGCCCGCTGCATCTACGGCACGGGTTCGTCTGAACGTGAACGGAACGAGACAGGAGCTCGACTTGGATACGCGGCAATCCCTGCTCGACCTTCTGCGCGAAGATCTCGGTCTCACCGGTACGAAGAAGGGCTGCAATCAGGGCGCCTGCGGCGCTTGCACCATCCTTCTCAACGGCAGGCGGGTCGTGTCGTGTCTGACGCTGGCTGCGATGCATGACGGGGCCATTGTCGAGACGATCGAGGGTCTCGAGAAGAATGGTGAGCTTCATCCGCTCCAGAGCGCATTCGTCGAGCACGACGGCTTGCAGTGCGGCTTCTGTACCCCCGGGCAGATCATGTCGGCCGTCGGCTGCATCGCCGAAGGCCATGCGGGCTCGCCGGAGGACATTCGGTTCTGGATGAGCGGCAATATCTGTCGCTGCGGGGCGTATCCCGGGATCGTCGCCGCCGTTGCCGACGCCGCCAAGAGGGTCTGACCATGCTCCCGTTCACGATCGAGAAGGTGACCTCCATCGAGGCCGCCGTCGCCGCCGCATCCTCCGGAGGCCGCCTCATCGCCGGCGGCACGACATTGGTCGATCTCATGCGCGACGAGGTGGAGCAGCCACAGCAGCTCGTCGACATCAACGCGCTTCCGCTGTCCGGTATTCGCGTCGACCGGTCCGACCTCGTCATCGGCGCGCTCGCGCGGATGGCCGACATCGCCGCCCATTCCGATGTTCAGCGTCTTTACCCGCTGATCTCCGAGAGCCTGATCGAGGGCGCCTCGCCGCAACTGCGCAACATGGCCTCGATCGGCGGCAACCTGCTCCAGCGCGTGCGCTGCCCCTACTTTCGGATGCTCGACGCATCCTGCAACAAGCGCAGCCCTGGCTCGGGTTGCGCCGCACGCGACGGCCTGAATGCCGGTCACGCCATTCTCGGCACCAGCGATCACTGCGTGGCGACGCACCCCTCGGACGTTGCGGTCGCGCTGGTCGCGCTCGATGCCACTATGCGGGTCAGGGGGCCGAAGGGCGAGCGCACTTTCCCGGTCGAGGAGCTGTTTCGCTTGCCCGGCGACACTCCCCATCTCGAACACACGCTGCTGCCGGGCGAGCTCATCGTTGAAGTGCGGGTCCCCGGGGGGCCTGATAGCCGCCGGGCGCGCTATCTCAAGGTGCGCGACCGCGCGTCCTACGAATTTGCGCTGGTCTCCGCGGCAGCGGCGCTCGACGTCGTGGACGGCGTGATCCGCGGCGCGCGGCTCGCGGTTGGCGGGGTCGGCACCCGACCTTGGCGCATGCGCGCGGTGGAAGCCGCGCTGATCGGCAAGGTACCGGGCCGGCAGGTGTTTGAGGCGGCCGCCCGATCGGCGTTGGAAGGGGCCCGCCCGCTGTCCGGCAATCATTACAAACTCGAACTCCTGCCGCGGACGATCGTCCGCGCCTTCGAAATGACGGGAGGAATTGCATGACCATCAGCGTCATCGGACAACCGCTGCCCCGCGTGGATGGCCGTGCCAAGGTCACGGGCTCCGCGCGGTACGCGGCCGATTTTAATCAGCCCGGCCAGGCCTATGCCGTGATCGTCAGCGCCACAATAGGGCTTGGACGAGTGACCGGCGTGGACAGCGCGGCGGTCGAGAAGATGCCGGGCGTTCTCGCCGTCCTCTCGCATCTCAACGCGCCACGCCTGGCGTACCGCCCGCACAAGAACTACATCGATCCGGCGACGGGCGAGCGGCTGCATGTGCTGCAGGACGACCATGTGCGCTTCCACGGACAGCCGGTGGCGCTCGTCGTTGCCGCAACCATTGCGCAGGCGGAGCGCGCCGCCGCGGCGCTGCGCCTCACCTACAAGGCCGAGCGGCCAATCATCGATTCCGCAGGTCCCGAAGCCCGTCCCATCGTGCCCGAGGCTGGCAAACAGCCGGACGCCCGGCTGCCCGCCGACAAGGCGCGCGGAAGTGCGGATAAGGCCCTGGCCGACGCGCCGGTGAAGGTCGATGAGACCTATGACATCGCGCGCGAGAACCACAATCCGATGGAGCCGCATGCGACGATCGCCAGCTGGAACGGCGACCGCCTGACGCTTTGGAGCAAGAGCCAGTTCGTCGTCAACGAGCAGGCCGAGATCGCGGCGATCTTCGGTCTGTCGCCCGAAAAAGTGACGGTCATCTGCCCGTTCATCGGCGGGGCCTTCGGGACCTCGCTCAGAACCTGGCCCCATGTGACGCTCGCGGCCATGGCCGCCCGGCACGTGGGGCGCCCGGTGAAGCTCGTCCTGACGCGTAAGCAGATGTTCTTCACCACCGGACATCGGCCGCGCACGGTGCAGAGGATCGCTCTCGGCGCCACGGCGGACGGAACGCTCATCAGCGTGGTGCACGAAGGCACGGGCGAGACCAGTCGCTACGAAGAATTCATGGAAGCTCTGACCTCGGTCACGACGTTTCTCTACTCCTCGCCCAACGTGCGGACGCGCTACCGTCTGGTCCCGCTCGATACCGGAACGCCAAACCACATGCGTGGCCCTGGCGAGGCCAGCGGCGTTTTCGCGCTCGAATGCGCCATGGACGAGTTGGCTTATAAGCTCCGCCTGGATCCGATCGATCTGCGGCGCCGGAACGAGCCGGAGATCGACGAGGGAGAAAACAAGCCCTTCTCCAGCCGATCGCTGATGAAATGCTACGATCTCGGGGCCGAACGGTTCGGCTGGTCGCGCCGTACGCCCGAACCGCGCTCGATGCGCGACGGCCGCCTGCTGATCGGGATGGGAGTAGCCTCGGCAAGCTATCCGGCCTTTCACGCGCCGGCCACCGCGCGGGCGCGGCTGCTTCGGGACGGGACAGCCGAGGTCGAGATCGCGGCCAGCGACATGGGTCCGGGCACCTATACGTCGATGACGCAGGTCGCCGCCGAGACTCTCGGGCTCCCTGTCGAAAAGGTGCGCTTCAGCCTTGGTCGCTCCGATTATCCGCCTGCCCCATCCCACGGCGGCTCTTGGACCATGGCCTCGGTGGGCTCCGCGATCCGCGCTGCCTGCATCGCCGTGCGAGAACAGGCCGCGAAGAGCCGGAACGATCGGCCGATCGAAGCCACGGCGTCGTCTCAACGGGATCCCGAGGCTGCCGCCAGGTTCTCGATGCACTCGTTCGGCGCCGTCTTCGTCGAGGTCGCCGTCGATCCCGACGTCGGCACGATCCGCGTTCGCCGCGCGGTCGGCGCCTATGGCATCGGCCGCGTCGTCAACCCGCGTCTCGCCCACAGCCAATGCACCGGCGGCATGGTCGGCGGCATCGGTATGGCGCTGATGGAGCGCACCGTTCTCGACGCGCGCGACGGCCGGCCGGTCAACGCTCACATGGCCGACTACCTGATGCCCGTCAACCTGGACATTCCCCAGATCGAAGCGCACTTCGTCGAGGAGGCTGATCCGCACGTCAATGAACTCGGGGTCAAGGGTCTCGGCGAAATCGCCCTGGTCGGTATCGCCCCCGCGATCGCAAACGCCGTCTTTCATGCGACCGGCAAGCGCGTCCGCACCCTGCCGATCCGGATCGAAGACGTGCTGACCGCTTAGCGCTGTAAAGAGGGTGGCATACGCCACTCCTGGGCATGTGGTTGTGCTGCATCGAAGAGGCTGACGTACCCACCCTACTCCACCAGCAGCACGTCGACGGCGACGCCGAGCTTCTGCTTGGGCGAGCCGACGATGATGCCGTCGACCGGCGAGACGTCGGAAAAATCGCGTCCCATTGCGAGCACGATGTGATCGTTGCCGATGAGGAGATCGTTGGTCGGATCGAGATCGACCCAGCCAAGCTCGGCCCCGCACCAGAGAGACACCCAGGCATGGGTGGCGTCGGCCCCTTGCAGCCGCGGCTGGCCCGGCGGCGGAATGGTGCGCAGATAGCCGCTGACATAGGCCGCCGGCAGGCCGAGCCCGCGCAGCCCGGCAATCATGACATGCGCAAAGTCCTGGCAGACGCCGTGACGCTTGTCGAAGACTTCGTCGAGCGGCGTCGAGATCACGGTCGCCTTCGGATCGTAGCGGAATTCGCCGCGGATGCGTCGCATCAGGTCGACGGCGCCGGTGAGGATGCCCACGCCGGGCGGAAAGCTCACCCCGGCATAGGCGCTGACCGGGCGCAGCACCGGCACCAGGGGGCTGGCAAAGACATAACCGACCGGCGAGGACGGCCCGAGGCTGGTGGCTTCGAACGCGATGTCGCGGACGCTCTCCCAGGGCGGGCTGACCGCATCGCGCGCCGGCGGTCGGCGCGAGATCGAAACCCGCGAGCGCGAGTCGATGCGCAGATTGCGATGCGCGGCTTCGATCGTCACGCTCTCGGTCAGCGTGCCGAAGAAGTCGCGCCGCAGGTTGCGCTCGGCCGGGCGCGGATGGATCTCGACGTCGTGCGAGATCAACTCTTGGCCGCTGCCGCTTGCGGGCTCCAGCCGCAGCGTGCAGCGGGCGAAGCTGACGGAATTCTCGTACTCGTAGGTGGTGACGTGACGGATGTCGTAGATCACGCCAGCCCCGTCAGCTTTTCCGGCCGGCTGGCATTAGGACCGTGCGGGAAGTAATGCTGCCCGATCGCCTCGCCGAGGCTGAGCAGATCCTGCTCCAGGGCGAACAGCGTCTTGACCTCGAGCTTCTCGGCTTCCGCGGTCGCGAGCATCGCCTGCATCGCTACCGCCAGACGCTGTGGCTTCTCGATCAGGCCGTGCTCCCTCAGGCTCGGCAGCGCCGCAATGTGCTCGTTCAGCGTCGTCACCTGAAACGCCACCGAACGCGGATTGTAGCCGTCGAGCACCGCGAGGTCGCGCACCGGGGCCAGAATGGGCGCCAGCAGATAACGCGAGCGGTAGGTGATCTGGCAATCCACCAGCGTCAGCAGGATGTCGAGATCCTCGTCGCCGGCCTCGTCATAGGCGAACTGGCGGGTGAAGCGCGTGGTGTTGATGGCGC
>Ga0214544_1013333_pt1 | contig 10028 bp, 7 predicted proteins | sample CNSS3metaG_FD_160074 | JGI IMG/M metagenome (GOLD analysis project Ga0214544, IMG submission 160074) | Root nodule microbial communities from cowpea collected in UCLA plant growth center, Los Angeles, California, USA - CNSS3 | ecosystem: Host-associated > Plants > Roots > Nodule | place: USA...
ATGGTCTAAAATATGAAAATGAACGTTTTTTCTTTGCATGAGAGTGGAAGGGTCAGCAGAGAACAAGGTTGACTTCAATTTAATTTTTTCTTTTTATTAAAATACATAATATTAACAAAAAAAAAAAAAAAAAAAAAAAAAAAAAAAAAAAAAAAAAAAAAAAAAAAAAAAAAAAAAAAAAAAAAAAAAAATAAAAATTAATTTTTTAAAAAAAAAAAAAAAAAAAAAAAAAAAAAAAAAAAAAAAAAAAAAAAAAAAAAAAAAAAAAAAAACTAAACTAAAATAAGATGAAATGAAATGAAAAATGAAAAATGAAAAATTAGAATTAAAAATAAAATAAAAAGAATATAAAGTAAAATAGAAACAATAAAAGAAAACAAAGAAGATAAAAAGGCGAAAATATAAGTATTTAAGAAAATGAAAATAAAAATAAAGAGTAGAAGGAAAATTAAAAGAGGTATGACTAAAACAATTTTGAAAAAAAAACATTTTACCATCTTATTATTTATTGTCTATTTTTTTGAAATTTTTGCAAATCAATTTTATTTTCTGTCCGGACGAAATTGGATGTTGACAATTTATCTATACTCAATTTACTTGTAAGAGATTCAATTCACTAAAATGTTATGAGTGGAAAATTACTTTTAGGTATATTTAAACTTAGATTTGGTAAACTTTTTCATATTCCTATAAATATTTTTTATATTCTAAATCAATTAAAGGAAGAAATAAAATAATCTAAATTATCATCAATTAATTTATATATAATAATAAAACAAACCAGCACGAGACCCATGCATACGCTTTTTTTTTTTATATTTTGTAATTTTTAAAACAAAAATTTTATTATTATATATAAATTAATAATTTGAATATTTATTATTAGTTTAATTATATATATATATATATATATATATTTTATAGTAAAATGTAAATAGTCCACAAAATATTATATAATATAAAATTGATATTAAAATTTTAAAATAAAAACACATATAAATATAAACACAAATATATTATATTAAAATAAGATGTGTATTCATGGATCATTGTAGGAAATAATTAAAGAAATTTAAAATATTTAAAGAAATCAACAAATGTATAAACTCAAAATCTCCAATTCAATGTTAAAGAAATTTAAAATAATTAATGGAATCAACTAATTGATAACAAATCTTTACATATGTAATTATTAATTACAAGTATATAAATTTAAAAGATTTCAAAACGTATGAAATAAATTATAAAATTAAAATAATTAATAGAACTAATTGGTTAATTAATGAAAATATTTAAAAATAGATCATATAATTGATTGCAAAAATAAATCTTTTAATCTTTTAAATATTAGAATCCGGTTTCAAAATAAAATAATTATTACTTTGAAAATATTAAATTTTTTAATTAAAAATAATTAAATACACCTTTATTATTTTCGCAATACAAAGGACAAGAAATCATGAAAGTAAAAGTAGAAAGGACCAATATTTATTCGATCAACCGAATTTGAAATAACGGAGTAAATTGCATTTTCTTTATAATTATTTAACTTGTTATCATATAGTACTTGTTTAAACTACAATTTTTTGTCAAGTCTCAAATAAATAACCTATTCATACAGTAAAATGCTTATAATACAAAATCATCACATAATCTCCTCAAGAGAAACTATTGTTGAGAAAAAAAATACATAAAAGAATTAATTCTTTCTTTTAATTTTTTTTTTTGAAATATTGTTATGAAAACATTGATATTTTAATTGTTCGAAGAATAACACAATTATAATGTTTCAAAGGCAAAGATGGTTAACATTTTGATATAATGTTTTACAATGTTTTACTAACATTTACAATGTTTTACTATAGGTTCGTAACCATATACAATATAATGTTATTATGTTTTTTTGGTGAAAAAAATATAATGTTATTACTCATATTTTTTTTGGGTGAAAAACAGACTATGGTAAGCCTTTATGTTCACATCATATTATTTTACTTTTAAGTTAAAAATTAACGTTAATTATATTTTTTTCTCAAATATATTATATAAAATATATGTATTATATTTTATTTTATGACTTTGTTTATTATAGTTGGAACAATATTTAGTATTAATGTACAATTTTAAAAGATGTATAAATTGGTTGAAATTATATTAATGGTTGAAAATATGTATAAATTGAAAAAGTAACACTACTGGATAAAACAAACACCACAACCTTCTTGATCATATATGGTGCCAAGCAAGCATGCATGCAACATCGCTAAACAAACACCCCAACCTTCTTCATGACGTCAATATCAATATGTGTAATTTAATGCTCCAATAAAGTCTTGTAATTGTAACTCAATCGATTATACACCACTCACTCAACTATGTTTACCATTGCTCTCTCCACACAACCAAAAAAATAAAAAGGGATATAGAATGCTCAGGCTCCACCACAGAAAATAAAATGGAGTACATGCTACTATTTAAGTTAATAACAATACACCATTTTTTCATTGATGTCTTTCTTCAATACTATCTTCCCTTCTCTGGTAACGTAACTTATCTTTTGATAAGATGTATAATAACAATAATATAAATAGTTAAATATTATAATGATAATATTAGCAAAAGTAATACCAATTATACTAATAGCAATATAATACAAATAATATTAATAATACGCGCGGGTGGTTGCTGTTTTTTTTTTTATATTTCAAAAATAAATAATATTGTTATTATATTTAAATTGGCAATTTTTTTTGGAATAATCATATTTATACGGTTTAATTATTTAGTGTACGAGATTAATAGCTATCAAGCTAAATCAAAATTTTCAACCGTAAGTTGTTTAGATTAAATAACTAAATATGACTACAAACAATTTGAATATAAAATAATTGAAATAAAGTAAATCAAATACCACAAAATATATGACTTACCATCACCCTCCAACAACAACATTAACACACGTCCATTTAAATATTAGCACAGGAGAAAAAAAATTATTCGTAGCTGACATTGATTTTCATAACAATAATATTTAATAAAGATAATTTCTTTTTAAGTCTCTTCATAAGAATAATATTTAAAGAAACATTATTTTATATATTTATCTATATTATTTTTTGAAATATAAATCGTAAAATTACAATAACATAAATATAATTTAATAATATAAACGTAAATTTAAATTTAGTAACTAAATGTATCAATTTAAAATGATGATTATAATATCAACTTATGATAGTGTATCTTTTAGATTATAAATATATATTATATTATAAGTTATTTAGGTATTTTGCAATAGGTGCTAAGAAGATAGATTGTTTATTTTATAATTACGTGTTAAGTTGTTAAAAAATAATCAAATGTTCGTGACATAATTGGGGTTAGAAAAATTAACAAATATATGAAATAAATACTAATTTTGGTTCTAAAAAGATTGAAATGGAAGAATGGTTTATGAATAATAATTGATATAAACTAATGATGTGTTCTGCCACTAATATTATAATCATTATTACAATAAAATAAGATCTCATGTAATCTCAACAAATCTTACCATTAATTATCATTCTAAGGTTTTAGCATAAGTTATATCCTGCAAATATTGAAAAAGTTAATTATCAGCACCACAATATTCACGTACAACTTTGTTAATATAAATGGCCTGAAATTGTTATTCTACTTAATTAATTGTTAAAGTTTTATGTATTCACTGGTCTAATTTTTCAAGTTCAGGTACTCATGCTTAGTTCAGTGTCAAAAAATAATAGTAATATTATTAATATTAATACCAATATTAACAACAACACTAATAACAATATTAACTATAATAATAATAATAATAATACTAATAATAATAATTATTATTATAATGATAAAATAACAACAATAATAATCTATAACAATATATAAAGACAATATCTTTTTTGTGTGCACATTTTATTTTTCTAGTTTTATCCTCAATTATTATTTTATAAATAATTTACCTTTAACGGTTATTGTAAAATTCTCTTACGTCTTTAACCGTTATTTTAAAAATTTCTTTTGTGTACATAATTTTTTTTTTCTAATTTCATATTTAACAACTATTTTAAAAATTATTTATATATTCTTTATTGATCTTTAACTCAAATTTCTATAAAAGTTATAAAATGCTAACATAAGTCGCGCGTGTATTTTCACTAATAATAATAATAAATAATGAGTATTTTTATATAATAAATTAAATAAAATTAAATAATTTTGTTTAATATTGATTTTATTATGTTAAAATAACATATTATTAAAAATACAATTAATAATACCAATAATAATACAAATAAGATTAAAAAAATAACATTTGGATATGATTTTTTGTTTTGTTTTAAATTATAAAATTGACACAACAATTGGTTAGTGAGGCGTAAAAAACAATATTGTTATATAATTAAAGTTTACAATAAAATTTTTAAGTTATATATTATATTAAAATGAAATTTCTATATATCGGTAATTGTTAATAAGAAGGAAGGCATATTTTGCTAAAGGATCTCTTTCAAAATAAATCTAACATGTTGATGTTAAAGTTTTTAAATAGAAACGTAAAATATTTTAAATAAAAGTAAGGTCTATATATATAATATCTTTTTAATAAATTTTAAAACGTCAAAATTAGTGGTAATTAGTGTATTATGGAAACACAGTAGAAAAATAGCACTAAAAAAATCTAGCAGAGAATCCAAATTCATAAACAGCTTAAAACATAGACAAAAAATATCAAATATGTATTGACCATATGAAATCAAAGAAAAACATGAAATTAAACTTCAAATATTTAAATAAAAGTAACATGTATATGTGAATAAAATGCAACATATTATGAAATGTAATCCATATTAAAAATGAATTTGAGGTTAAAATAAATTTTTTTAAATAAAAATAAATAGAGATATTATTATTAACGTAGACATTAACACTATAATAACTAATTATTATTGCATATATACAATTTTTTTTATCTTAAATTATGAATTTAACATAGTGATTGAATAGTGATGTGTAACAATACAATATTATTATAGATTATATTAAAATAAAGTGTCTATTCAGATGTCTATGTTAAACTAAAATGTAAGCGAATTGAAATTGACTTTGTGATTGAAAGTAATAAAATGTAATAAATATTTTTAATAAATATTACTTCAAATTGTTTAATTCATAAATGAATGAATAATTTCAAATCAAATATTTTATTGATTCAAATAATAATAATAAAAATAATAGTTATTATAATAGTATTACCAACTACTAATAGAAAACTCCGGGTATAATTAAAGGAATTTAAAATAATTAATGAAATTAACTAATTAATAAAAAATATTTAAAAATTAATTATATAATTATTAATTGTAAATATTTAAATTTCAAAGATTTCAAAATCTGTAGAATAAAAAACAAACGTTTCATAATTAGAAAATTAAAAATAATTAATGACATGAATTAATCAATTAATAAAATAAATTTAGAAACAAATGATATAATTATTGATCCCAAAATAAATTTTTTAATTCTATAAAAATATGACAGTTAAAGATACTTTATTTTGAATAATAATAATAATAATAATAATAATAAAATAACACCAATGCTAATATCAATACTAAGGGTAATGTTACTATTATTATTAATATCACCAATATTAATATTATGTATTATGGATCTCCTATAACATAAATACAACATCAAAGTTGAAATTGAGCTTAAAATGTGATAATATGAACATAAATAGATACAAATGACTTAAAATAATATTTAAAAAGAATCTACTATTACCTTATTGTATTTATAGTAGACTAAATTACAATTTTTGACGTGTATTAGGTAGTATTGAATATTAATAATATAGGAAATAAATATTAATATTTATGTAATTCATATTTTTGTAAATAAATATTTTTAATATATAATTATATCATGATTAAAATTCATAATAAATGCCTTTTCCAATTTTAAGTATATATTTTTTAAATGGTTATATTGAAAAAAAATCTATTACCTTGTATGGTGCCAAGCAATTCTTAATAGTCGATTTAAAATGGTTATTCAATTGGAAAAATTGATCTGAACTTAGTAAACATGTTAGACAACTGGTACATTGGTACGCACAATTTATGAGAAAATGCAAATTACTAAGGGGTACATTTCTTTAGCAAACTGAAGCGCGATATTTAGAAATTTATACATTTTGCTCTTTAATGTTTCTATTTTCACCGTTTTCAACAGTTACCGTAGTACTAAAGTCTCATAAAAAACAGTACATTGTAATAGAGTTCTACTAAAAAAAAAGTGCAAAGGTCATATAAAAATATTGCCCTCTATATTACTAAGCAATGTTTAATACCAGTATTATAGTATAAGAAGAAAATATGAAAGACCTGCATCAAAGTTCAAAAAAACAAAAGACATTCAAAAGTCCAAGACGTGCAATGATAGCCCATGAAACCTAATCAAATTACATATTCAAATGTCATATTAATGCATTTTGTATTTTGATATACTTGAATACAATTTTTTTGTTTTTCCATATTGTGTTTATATTTTGGTTATAGACATTGGAAATAAAAATATAAAGCATTACTTATTTTTAATATGAAAACATGAAAAACAACTTGATCTGCTTTTTTCAAAATTTTTATTTCAAGTTTTTCTAGACAAAGATGCAAACCAACATGAGTGAAGTATGCGTTAATGATTGGAAACGTATTCAATTCTTCTATGTAAAAAAATCACCACAATCTAATGTCTCTTGGATGGGTAAATCCAAGGAAGTAAAATTGGCTAGAATCATTAACACAAACTGCTCTATCAGTGTAAATTTATAGTCTAACAAAACCTTTGAGAGCAAGGGTCATTTCATTTCCACAGCATCCATAAAGCATATATGTACATAATATATGGTAGAAAAATTATGAAACATGAAACAGCCATAGAAGATGAAGATAAAAAGCCTTTGCTTTTGTGGCCACCTAGCAGTGTCAAATATCTCTTATAGTACATCACGCTCAATGCATGATTGGATGTTCTACCAGTAAATGTAAATTTGCTCATCCATCATCATCACCTCAGAATAGATAGAACATAAGACCATAAAATCTTCTGTATTTAAATATAACCCCGTCAATACATGTGCACCTATCAGTACATAAAAAGATGAAAGAAAAAATTTAATAGTTAACACAAAGCATTTGAGTGATGAATACATATAGTATAGTAGTATATACTCAAATAGATACTAACATGAAAAGAGATGAAAAAAGGAGTTGTGTTTGGCATTTGATAACAGGGGGCACTTAAGGGAATTTCCTATTCTAACATACCAGATAGTCGAATAAAGGAACAATTTCACATAAAAAATGTATAATATACATACACAGTTTCAATTCAACCTAGTTGTTATCCAAACTACAAATTTTTTATAGTTACTAAATTCATTAATTGTGGAAGAGGAGGGAAGTAAAAGTTTATAGGAAATATCTAATAGAATACAAAATAAAAAGCCTCTAACTATTAATCAATGAAATAAATTTCATTCATCTCAATGAATAACTAAAAGAATACAATATAAAATAAGTTTCATTTATCTCAATGAATATAAATGACGTCATGTGAGCACCAATATTCATAATACATGTTGATAATCCATTTACATGACTGCTGCAATATCGGTCAAGTCAAATAAAATAACACCTTATGAAAATGTTAGAAACTAATTAAGAAATCCTGACAAAGAAATCATTTCCAATTTTGTCAGATATTGTATTGATTGTTCTCCACCAACCCCGTCCTACAAATAAATTTCATAATCCATCATAATCACAATTCCAGATATAGATTAAAGATATCATGACCATTATAGCACAAAGGATTTCTAAATCAAGAGAATAAAGTTTGAGAGTACGAAAATATGAACAAAGTGGTATGCAAAAACTTCCAATTATAACACTTGGTTTTATTTGGAAAGTAAGGTTACTGTTATAAAATAAAGGTAATAAGAGAGACAAAGGAGAGGAAGAATAGAGAATGAGAGAGTAGGGAGCAACTTCTGTTTGTATGTGTGTCTTATTACTGATAGGACGAGTCCTATTTATAGATACAATATGGTAACCCAGAAAGGATATAAAATCAAATAGTAAATACAAAATATTACATAAAGAGTAATGAATAATATGATTATCAATCATATGAGTAATTGTATAAATCAATGGACGACCATTAATTCATAACAGTTACAATATTATCAAGAGCAGCAACAAAACAATTACAACCACAATGATGAATGTGTATCATCTCAGTCATTAATATTAATAGTCATTTATACCTGCAATCATCATATGAAGTTATAACAGCAAGTCCCTATATGGGACAAAAATTAAGTTTGGGTCCATTCTAAAATGAATTCAAATAAAAAAAGAAAGTCATTAATTGATGTTAATAACCATGTCTACCAAATAAAAAATAGCTATAAAAGTAGCAACAAAACAATAAAAAAAATGAAAAGAGAATAATAAAATACTGATATGATCATTAAATTATACTTACTTTCAAATCATTAGCAAGTTTTAAATTTTCTTCAAGATAACCTTTTCTTGAAGCCAAATCATTAGACGCACAGAGAGATAACTTCATTTTGCTCCTCATCAATTGCCTAATAAAAATGTAACATTCAAAGTTTAAGATTGATATCATATAAGTAAGATGGTAAAATACAACAATAATTTACAAACATATTTACTAATCATTTTTAGTTTAGAGAATTGTCTCTCTAGTTTGCATTTCTATTCAATAGCTGTAGTTCCTGCTACCATTAAATTTAGTTAATTTCCTTAAACATAAGTGACACATTTATATTTTGTACCTTCGTGCGGGAAAAAACAATTTTTTCATGGAGGGATCTCCTATTCTTGCCTGCTTGCCTGTGAATAAAGAATTTTTGGGATCTTTTTAGAGTATATCTATCATTGCATTCATACATATTAAGAATATATATGAATTTAGAGTGATTTCAATCTAAAACCATGAAGGAAAAATATGGAGAAGGCAAACTTACAGTAAACCTTCAGCAACTCCAAACACGCAGATCAAGGATTATGCTCCCTAAGGTTTCATAAGGACAAAGAAAGGAAAAACATTAGATACACATTCACATGGAAAGGCTTTTTTGGATTATAAAACATATTCAAGATACAAAACAAATAGAAACATCAAGATAGAAAACAAAACCTTAACAAAAAAAGCCAAAGCAAACCTTAACTGCAAAAGCTAAAACAAACCTTAACAACAATCATCTCATGAAAGAAAACAAAACCTTAATAACAAAAGCAACAAACAAACCAACCATCAATATAATAAACAAATATACAAAAATAAAAACAAACCACAAACCCATTTGATAGATCCACGAAAATACGGTAATAGGAAATGGAAACAAAACAATCAGTTGATTAAGGAGAACAAAACCTTAACAGAAAAAAGCCAAAGGAAAAATATATAAATTTGGGGTTTCAAAAATATGAGCAGGAGAGAAAGGAGGGACTGTTCGCAAGTTCATTCCACAAAAGCACCACAAAATATAAAATTTCAGTCGTGGCTAGAAGCTTCCTCGACAATTGATTTGCAAAGGGCCTTAGATCCTTATCCATGAGTCTTATTTTCTTTGACGTCAAAGCACTTCAATCTGCAAAAAAATCAAAACTTTCATAAAGAACAGTCACCACAAAGTAAAAAAAAATAACAGAACACAAAGTAAAGAAAAAATAACAGAGTATGAAGAAAAAGAAAGAAGAAGGATCCACAAAGAAGAAGAAAAAAAAAGAAAAAAGGATGAAGAACAGCAAAAACTTCTGTAAACCTTCAACAACAACAACAATCACAAAAAAAAAAGACCAACAAAAAAAATAAATAGAAGAAAAACTTACCTACACCAACCAAAACTTCTGTCAACATGCAACAACAACAATCAACCCAAAAAAAGCATTAAAAAAAATATCTTCCAC
>Ga0214544_1013342_pt1 | contig 10020 bp, 9 predicted proteins | sample CNSS3metaG_FD_160074 | JGI IMG/M metagenome (GOLD analysis project Ga0214544, IMG submission 160074) | Root nodule microbial communities from cowpea collected in UCLA plant growth center, Los Angeles, California, USA - CNSS3 | ecosystem: Host-associated > Plants > Roots > Nodule | place: USA...
ATTTTTTTTATAAAAAATATTTAATTGATATATGGAACAATAAAAAAATGGGTTTGGGTATGGGTATAAGAAAATACCCGTTACCCGGTGGGGATGGGGATGGGTCAAAAGTTGTATACCCGTTGGGTTTGGGGATGGGGATGGGGATGAATTTTTATTATGGGGATGGGGATGGGATCATGATACCCGTACCCGCCCCGCCCCGTTGCCATCCCTAATTGTGCCTGTCCGGTCGCCTGCACCGTGTGATACTCAATCTTCAAAAATATCGAAAATAGTTTTCTCTTTCAATTTTTGGGTGTCTGTCCGACCACTCGCGTTGTGTGACACTATTTTTCAAATAATTAAAAAACATAAAAAAAAAATTCAAAATATAAAGATATCAACATTTCCAAACAAACAAGCTTCTTAAGAAGTACGTGATCCTTGATTTTTCAAGACGAGATACGTATGAGCAATGTCAGTCCTTATTAGGTTCACCTCAAAAACATTAAATCATTTTCTAAATAGTTTTTCAAATATCTTTAGACCATTGTTTCTCATTTTTAATGAGATAAGTAGGACCAAAAAAATCAAACAAATTTTTTGGTTTCTTTTTAGCACTATTTGTCTTATTATTTTTGGGGAAATTAATGTTTTGAAAACCACATTAACTTTGCGTGTTTAATTAAGGGCACTGCCCTTGGGCGGGTGCTAACACTTTCCCTTCACGTAAACGACTTCCGAACCCAAAAATTTGATTTTTTGCATACTTGTTTTATTTTCATGATTTTTCATAGTTTTCCAGAATAACTATGGTGATGACTCCAAATCTCATTTCAAACTCGTTTTTCTTTTTGGTTCGTCATCCCGTCTCACTTACAAGCCGATTTTGTGGGGTTGAATTAGGCTTAAAACCTACTTCCCGGTATCAAAGCCATTAGCTTATATGATATCTAACAATTTTCAAAACTATTCTTCTATTATATTGCTTGTATTTTAAGGACTCTAGTCTTCATTACATACCGACACATCATGTTTCTTTTTAATAAATGTTTACACACATATATATATATATATATATATATATATATATATATTCAAAACTATTCTTCTATTATATCACTTGTATTTTGAGAACTTTAGTCTTCCTTAAAATCATATACTCTTCCTCTACAATACTAAGAGTACTCAAATAAATCAAAATCACCAAAACAATGAATTTTTAAATGACTCCAAAAAGTATGAACTAGATCATCATGTTGATGTACATAACGATGTTTTTTTATATATATATATATATATATATATATATATATATATATAACTAAAAGGTCAGTTGCCAAAAAAAAAAACTTGTTTCTTTGCATTGCAAAGGTAAATCAAACATAACATAAAACACAATTTTGTAATCCGACATTGAAAGAAATCTTCTACCGAACGTTCTCTTAATTTTGTTTAAAGCATTTAACATAATTGTGTACTATTTCTAACAATTTTCTTTTTAACATCTAGAAAAATAGCGAAAAACTAAAACAAAGAGAATCTTCCACCATTTTCTTACAAATTTGGTTATAATAATTAAAAAATTAAAAGTAAAAAACAAAATAGTGTATATGCATTCCATCTCTTTCTCACTCTTCTTTATTATATGTTTTTTTTTCTGCCGCATAAGCACTTATCTACACGCGGCTTCGGCAAAACGTGGATCCAAAATCAGATCTGGTTTGGTTCTAAATCACGTTTGTGGTCGTGCCCCAAGAAGTTGACTACGAATCCCACTCCATCACTCACTTTCCCATTTTTATACCTAAACTTTCGCGGTAAAATTCAATAACAATAATAATAAAATAATAAAATAATATAACAACCTTTTTTCTCCGGAGTTGTTTCTATTAATAATTAAAAATCAATTGATGAAAACAGAAGTTTATAATTTAGGTTATTTATTAATAATTAAAACGTAGCAACTAAAAGTAATTGAGTCATAGTGCCACCGAATTTGAGTGAGTGGGAAGCGAGTCAAAACAGATCAGAAAAACAAAGAGTGTACCAAACTGAGAACACAAACAATGGGTGGTTAAAGCAGCATTTGATCAAAGAAAATGAAAGAATGAAAATAAAGAAAAAAAAAAAATAGAAGAATGAATTGTGTGCGTGAGGTAAAACATCAAACGTTACAGTGTGGCGGTGAGTCTACGTCACTTCATACTCATTCGTTTTCCGTTTATTAGCACTCAAACCGCACCTCTTCTCCCTCGTCTCTTCTCTTCTTCGTCGGTGGGGTTGGGTTTTGAGATCCAAACCTCTTCCCAATGAAGAACCTCTTCTCTTCCTCTTCCTCCTTCTTCTGCCTCCTCCTCACCGCCTTCGCCGCGTTCTCCGCCGTCAGATCTGACTCCTCAGATCACCGCTACAAACAAGGCGACGTCGTCCCTCTCTACGCCAACAAAGTTGGCCCCTTCCACAACCCTAGGTACCGAGATCTCAAACCATTTCACTGCATTTCCTCTCGTTTTTTTTTCTCCTTCAATTGTTTATTGTTTTCGTTTTTCTTTTTCTCAGCGAAACCTACCGTTATTTCGACCTTCCTTTCTGTCCTCCAGGTTTGTTTCTCTCTCGTTTTTTTTTAATGCGTCATTTTTTTTTTTATGTAACCAGTTGACCTCGGGTCACTGGCTCGAATTCGGGAGTGCTGGTTACAGTGACTGGACTTTTCATTAAGCTGACTTGAATCTGAGACAATTAGTTTAAAAAAAAAACTTATTTCGATTTTGGTTAAGCTGATTTGAATTCATGACATCTGGTCAACATGACTCTAACTTGAGACCATTGGTTCAGATGTCTCAAATTCGTGACCGTTAGTTAAGCTGGCTTGAGTATGATACATTGGTAACTTGCTTAAGCTGATTCAAATTCATTACATCTGGTTAGGATGAGTCAAATTTTGTTGGATTGGAATAACCTTTGTTCGTTGATTCACTTGCTTGGTGGTATGTATGTATGTATGCATTTTTACTTCATTTGTTTATTAATTTATGATTTGTGATTACTTACCAGGTGATTTGAAAGAAAAAAAGGAGGCGCTTGGGGAGGTGCTGAATGGGGACCGTTTGGTTAGCGCGCCATACGTTTTAGAATTTCAACGGGACAAGGAGTCGGTTCCTGTTTGCAACACTAAGCTTTCGAAAGAGGATGTGGCGAGGTTCAGATCTGCTGTCCGTAAGGACTACTACTTCCAGATGTACTATGACGACCTTCCGATTTGGGGGTTCATTGGGAAGGTGGACAAGGAGGGGAAGGACCCTAGTGACTATAGGTATTACCTGTATAAGCACATTCACTTTGATGTGTTCTACAACAAGGACAGGGTCATCGAGATCAATGTACGCACTGATCCCAATGCCCTCGTGGATCTCACTGAGGATGCTGAGGTGAATGCCGAGTTTCTGTATACGGTGAAGTGGAAGGAGACCAACACGCCCTTTGAGAAGAGGATGGATAAGTACTCACAGTCGTCATCGCTCCCTCATCATTTGGAAATCCACTGGTTCTCAATTATCAACTCATGTGTCACGGTGCTACTCTTGACTGGGTTCCTCACCACCATTTTGATGAGGGTGCTCAAGAACGATTTTGTCAAGTACGTGATATTAGTTCTTTCTGTGTGTTGAGGTTTTAAATTGTAGTCACATTTTTGTCATGATATTTGTTATTGTATGAAACTCAAGACGAATTGTAGACAAATGCGACTACAGTTGTGGTTGCAATTTTGTTGCAATTCTTGTTGCATGAAATCGCAGCTACAATTGCTGTCACAGTTTTGTCCGTCTTGATATTGCTGGGAAGTATGGACAAATTGTTGGTTCAGTTGCATTTGTTGATATTGTGGACAATGCAACCAAAATTGCAGTCACAGTTTTATTGTGACGATGCTTAATATTGTAGGAAATTGCAGATGAATATTGCCACAATTGCTACTGCAATTTCGTTGCTATCCTTGACAATGTGGATAATTGTGGCTTCAATTGTAGTTTTGGAGACCTAAACAACTTTTACATGGCTAGGATTGTGGTTATGGACCTTTTTAAAACCTTGGTTTTTGGGGTTAATTATTAATTATGCATATTGCTTTTGTTGGAATTGCGAATAGGTATGCACATGATGAGGAGACTGCGGAGGATCAGGAAGAGACTGGCTGGAAATATATCCACGGGGATGTGTTTAGGTTTCCCAAGTTTAAGTCTGTATTCGCAGCTGCGCTTGGATCTGGCACTCAGTTGTTTACCCTGTGAGTTTGCACTGGCCTGTTTCAATTGTGTCTATCAGTGAAGGTTGTTTTAGGAAAACTAAATTGTGATAATTTATTATCTATCTGAACGAGTTGCAATTATGTGTGGTTTGCAGTACTGTGTTCATATTCATATTGGCACTTGTTGGCGTGTTTTATCCATACAATCGAGGGGCGTTATTTACTGCACTCGTTGTCATATATGCACTTACTTCCGGGATTGCTGGGTATACCGCAACTTCATTTTATTGTCAGCTGGAAGGAACAAACTGGGTATTTGCTTACGATTTTTTTTTCTCTTCTACTAGGTGCCATGTTCATAAAATTGCGTTTGTTTTCAGAGAATAATGGTTTTACTTTCTTGATTTTGTTCTGACAGGTTAGGAATCTGCTGTTGACTGGATGCCTTTTCTGTGGTCCTCTGTTTCTGACGTTCTGCTTTTTGAACACTGTTGCAATTGCTTACAATGCTACTGCTGCCCTCCCATTTGGAACAATTGTGGTTATAGTTCTCATATGGACACTTGTTACATCTCCTTTGCTTGTATTGGGAGGAATTGCTGGCAAGAACAGCAAGGCTGAATTTCAAGCTCCTGTTCGCACAACTAAATATCCAAGGGAGATTCCACCTCTGCCATGGTATCGTGGATCAGTTCCTCAGATGGCGATGGCAGGATTTTTGCCTTTTAGTGCTATATACATTGAACTTTACTATATATTTGCCAGTGTTTGGGGCCACAGAATTTATACCATCTACAGCATCTTGTTCATTGTCTTCATCATTCTCTTGATTGTTACTGCTTTCATTACTGTGGCATTGACATACTTTCAGCTTGCTGCTGAGGATCACGAGTGGTGGTGGAGGTATGAAATCACCGTTTATTACAATTTTCTTTCTTGTTTCTCATGGCTTGGTGTTTGTATTCCTTGTCGCTGGTTAGTGAATGAGATGTTAACTGACTTGAATTAGCTGCTAGAATCCTGGATGATTTAACTGATCTATAATGGTCGGTAATGGTTAATTAGGTACTTAATAAGTAAATGCTTATCATACAAACGTATTTTTATTAATTTCACTTTTAAGGTAAAATAGTTTATGAAATAAGCTAATTTATAAAGCTTAACTTTCCCAGACAGATATATTGGTAATATTGTTTTTGACAAGCTACTTCCAACTTTAGGACTTCATTTCTGAATTGGCTAATTCTTTATTGATGGTTTTTAAGCGTCTGACTCATGAGCAGGCATGGATAGATATTCTTACTTTCATGGTTTTATGTGTCTCTTTATATATTTATGTTGATGCTACTATTCTGTATTGGAATGAAAGGATTATGAGTAGTGCTGTTTGTTGACTATTATATTATTTCCACTTTATTTTTGGCTTTTAAGTCGCTTGACCTGTGTTGTTATTTTCCTTGCAGATCATTCCTATGTGGTGGTTCAACTGGGTTATTTATCTATGCCTACTGTCTGTATTACTACTACGCACGCTCCGACATGTCTGGATTCATGCAGACCTCATTTTTTTTCGGATACATGGCCTGCATATGCTATGGTTTCTTCTTGATGCTGGGAACTGTAGGATTCCGTGCTGCATTGCTCTTTGTCCGCCACATTTATCGATCCATCAAGTGTGAGTAGGCATTTTGTCCTCTCGAGTCCACTAGAGCTATTGTCTTCATTTCATAGGGCATTCTGTAGAAAATTATAGTAATTTTGCAGTTCTTTTGTGTACTATAAGGGAAGCTGGGTTGTGGGGGGTTTCTAGCTTCCAGAGCAACTTGTTAGATGGCAAAGGGGTCTTTTGGGGATAACGTCTGTGTACTACCATATCTTTAACCAAACTATTGCAATACTTTTTGGTCCTTTTGAACGAACGTTCTTCAAATTTTAAGTTTTCCATAGAGATTATGGTCAATCCATGTTGTAACACGTTTGGAACTTCTCTACATGAAAAGATTTAGAAATCTTATCAGAATTATCTGTGAGTACCTATTTTTGACAGAAAACGCTTATCATTCAATCATGAAATTCTTGCCGTAAACAGGTTCAGACTAAACAAATAATCTCTATCTGGTAAGAAGAGATAGAAAAACAAAAGATTAGATTACAATTTCGGGAAAGAAATAGGTAGCAAATATGCTAGCAAAAGAGGCAAGTCCGTGGGATGTGACTTGCACACCTGATAGAGTTATATGGGCGAGAAATAGCAATTTTAATTTACAAGTTTAAAATTATGGTTTGGCTAAAGGCCAAGAGAATAAGTGTCTGAACCTGAAAAGCTACACGTGCTTTGCATGGCATAGTAAAAGTTAACAGTAAATACAATGTTTTTGATATTTTAGAAAATAAATATAAATATTTTCTAAACAGGGCCAACACATTCTTTAATTTTATTATATTATTAATTGAGGGCATCCTAACTCATTCTTCACCGATTACCTTTAATTATTTTAAAAATTAATTATTTTATAAATAATTTACTTTTAATATTTTTTACAAATCTTTTTTTAAATTTTAATATTTTTTACAAATCTCTTTTTAATTCTCTTTTGTTTTAAATCATTATTTAAATTTTTTTTACATATTTATTTATTTCTAATATTATTTAAATATTGTTTTAAAACCTATTTTAAATATCTTATTTTTTTTAATATTGTTTAAATATTGTTTTAACAATTATTTTACATATCATTATTTAAATATTGTTTTAACAACTATTTTAAAATTTATATATTTATTATTAATTTTAAATTTTTTAAAAATTAAAAAATGCAAATACAGATTTAACGAATGACTGTTCACGAGTTAATTTAAAATGAATATTTTTTCTTATAATTTGTACCAGTAATTTAAAATGAATATTTTTTCAAATGTCTTCTTTTTCTATTTGAATTTCCCACTTCCATGATTATTAATTTAACACTGTTGCTCAATAAAAACTAAAACAATTAAAAGAGAAATATGAAAGATACAAAATAAAAAATGGAACGTTTGTTCAAGAAAACAAAATTTTCAGAAAATAGCGTAAAAATTACTCTTGAAAATTTTTGGCAATTTTGGTGATATCAATATTATGTTTTCCTTAAAAGAAAGAAAGACCGTTATATATGATGCTCCGTTCCATCTCCGAAGTTTGAAATAAAAGAGGTAGAGCGTGTTTTTGGCGCCTTGTAAATTAGCTCAGACTCCTTTTCTGCGGTTCTTGAATCCATTCTTTCACTCTCTTCCCATGGCTGCTCCATCCGAATCATCTCTCATTTCGAAGCTTCAGTCCTCCGATTCCTCCGGCATCCACGCCCTAGTCTCCGATTACCTCCGTCCCCTAGCAGATCTCAAAGCGACAAAGAAATCCAAACCCGACCCAACCCTAATTCGCTCCCTCGCCAAGCGCTTTCTCTCCTTCCTCAACTCTTCTCTATCCGTCCTCCCCAAACGCCTCCCGGAGCTTTCCAAGTCCAACGACGCCATTTTGCTACTCGAACTGCTCCGCGTTTACAGGCTCTGCCTCGATTGCTTGGACACTGTCGCTTCTCAGTTGGCTTCCAAGCCATTCTCAGTCGAATTCCAGAGACTTCGCTTCATGCACTGTCTCGAGTCCTGCGCACTCTTCGCCGAAGCTGAAGTCGAGGGTTTGGGAGTTCTTGAGAGGCTTCGACAGCCGAAGAGGAAGGGCAAGCTTCTCCCTGAAATAGACAAGGGCGGCGGAGGCAGTAAAGACTTATGTTCGTTGATAGTTGACATTGCCGTGAGCCTCGTGAGGTGTGCATCCGCGGGTTTGGCTAAAGAAGATGGCGATTTCAAGAAGGTGCTTCAGTTGATGTTTAGTTTTGTAATTATCATAATTTAATATGAAATAATAGGAAAAAGAATTGTTGACATTGAGAATTGATTATGAAATTAAGCAAATGAAGAAATTACAATTGAGATAAGATTTATGTAAGAAATATAAGTTTAAGTTTCGGACTACAACTTTATATCCACTATAAAAAATGTCCTTGCACACATGAAACACTAAAAAACGTAATTTTCTCCATAAAAGATAATTATTTAGATGCAATAAAGGAATTATAGCAATAAAGATGGCAACTGTTGTAATTAATGTATGAATTTATTTTTATTATTATATTTTATGCACTTTTTATTTATGGTGCAGATTGGTGGTCGGAATGCAATTTTATACTCTGAACATGATTTGTCCATCCTTGTTCGTGTGCTCCCACCCTCATTGGCATGACGTCTCATGGCTTCTCAGGGCAAAAAATTCCATCAATTACAGCAGCGGTGATTGATTATTGGTCTTATGTTGTTCTTATGTTTATTTGTTTCGAACCAATAATTGTCTAACCTTATATGAGTAATGTTGTTATGCTTAGGTGGTTGGTTATCGATAATGACCCCTAATGAAAGACTAGCGCATTTGTCCATTCTCAGTCTCTGTATATTGAGATGATTGACAATTTGTTTAGGTATCATGAGGTGTTGTGTGTTGTGCGTTGTGCGCCGTGTTTTGTGCGTTGTGAACAGAGCCCATTATCTATGTTTTAGGGGTTAGGGTTTCGATAATGGTGTCTAATACAAAAGTATATTACATCTATGTGTACATACTCAGTCTTTGTACATTGAGATGATTGACAATTTGGTTAGGGTTCATGGGGTGTGGTGGTGTGTGTTTTTCTTTTTTGCGTTGTGTATTGTGTGTTATGTGTTATTAATTGTGTTGTGTGCTGTGTGCTTTGTCGTGTGTTGTGCGTTCTTTATTATTAGTTGTGTGTTGTCTACTTTGTTGTGTTATGTTATGTTTTGTGTGTTGTGCGCAGAGCCTATGTGTCCATACTCAGTCTTTGTTCATTGAGATGATTGACAATTTGCTTAGGGTTCATGAGTTGTTGTGTTTTTGGTGTTATGGTGTGCGTTTTTCTATTTTACGTTGTGCATTGTGTGTTATGTGTTATTAGTTGTGTGCTCTGTGTTGTGTGCTTTGTCGTGTGTTGTGTGTTCTTTGCTATTAGTTATGTGTTGTTTGCTTTGTTGAGTTGTGTTATGTTTTGTTTTGTGTGTGTTATGTTTTGTTGCGTTGTGATGTGAGTTTTTCAGTTTTGAGTTTTGGGTTGTGTTGTTTGTTATTACTTGTGTGTTATTAATTGTGTTGTGTTCTTTCTCGTGTGTTGTGTGTTTTTTATTATTAGTTCTGTGTTGTCTGCTTTGTTGAGTTGTGTTATGTTTTGTGTGTGTTATTTTTTGTTGCGTTGTGGTGTTTTTCAATTTTGAGTTTTGTGTTGTTTTATATTACTTGTGGGTTGTGTGTTGTGTTTTGCGTGTTGCGTGTTATTAGCTATGTGTTGTGTGTTGTACATTGTGTGCTATGTGCAGTCTGCTGTGTTTTTTTCGTTGTGTCGACTTTTGTGTGTTATGCGTAGAGCGTATCATTAATGATTTATGAGTTAGCGGGATTTAGGGGGTTAGGGCTTTCAATAATGGTGCCTAATACAAAAGTATAGGACATCTATGTGTACATACTCAGTCTTTGTACATTGAGATGATTGACAATTTGCTTAGGTTTCATGGTGGTGTGTGTTTTTCTTTTTTGCATATGTGTATTGTGTGTTATGTGTTATTAATTGTGTTGTGTATTGTGTGCTTTGTCGTGTGTTGTGCGTTCTTTATTATTAGTTGTGTGTTGTCTACTTTGTTGTGTTATTGTTATGTTTTGTGTGTTGTGCACAGAGCCTATGTGTCCATACTCA
>Ga0214544_1013346_pt1 | contig 10010 bp, 8 predicted proteins | sample CNSS3metaG_FD_160074 | JGI IMG/M metagenome (GOLD analysis project Ga0214544, IMG submission 160074) | Root nodule microbial communities from cowpea collected in UCLA plant growth center, Los Angeles, California, USA - CNSS3 | ecosystem: Host-associated > Plants > Roots > Nodule | place: USA...
AAATCCTAAAGTTTTTCCTACCTTTGCCTTGGCCTCATTATAACCTGTGAAAAGTCTTCATGATTTTTGAATGCATGTTTTCTGAAAGCTGTGAATATTAGAGTCTTGCTAAGCATTGAGAGTGTTTACTTGCATGGGTATTATGAGTGAAAACACAAGCCAAAACACTTGAGCGAATTTTGGTGAGAAAATATACATTTAACTTGAGTGTTTCTCTTTCATATTTGATTATCTTGTAAACTCAAAAGATTAATTCATGTGTGAAAAACATAATTTTATCCATTTGTATGTGCATGACAACATGAATTCTAGAAGATTGATTTGTTTCCATTTGTATTCATTTCTTTAATCCACTGAAAATATGGAATAAAAGACCTCAGAATAAAGTTTTGAAATTGTTCAATTTTGCCCAGGAGTGCAAAAGGATAAGTGTAAGGAAAATCCAAATGATTAGGGATAAATTGAGAACAACTCAAAGTAGACAGAAAAGTTATGCTGACAAGAAAAGACGACCTCTTGAATTTCAAGAAGGTGATCATGTATTCTTGAAAGTAACACCAACCACTGGAATTGGTAGAGTGATGAAATCAAAGAAACTCACTCCCTGGTTCATTGGTCCTTACCAAATTCTGAAGAAAAAAATAGCTCATGTTGCTTATCAAATTTGTTTACCCTCATTCCTTTCCAACCTTCATAATGTCTTTCATATGTCTCAATTAAGAAAATATATTTCTAATCTGTCTCATGTGATAAGGCATGATACAGTACAATTAAAGAATAACCTTACATTTGACGCAATGCCTATATAGATTTTGGACAAGAAGGTCAAGGAACTAAGAGGCAAACAAATTCCTCTTATAAAAGTCATTTGGAATCAAGCTAATGGAGATACTACATGGGAATTGGAAGAAAAAATAAGAGGAATTTATCCTCATTTGTTTTAGTAAATAAAAGCAAAATTTCGAGGACGAAATTTTTGTTTCTGGGGAAGAAAATGTAACATCTCAAAATTTATACCAAAACGTTTTCAGTAAGCTAACACCTAAAAAAATTGGTTAAATAATTATAATAATTTTGTTTCAGTTATAAGAATACATAAATTTCATATATATAAATGAATATGCGTTATGATACATATACGGGTTAGTTAATAATTAAATTAAATAATAATAATAATAATAATAATAATAATATAAAATAACTATAAAATATATGTATATAATAAATATATGTTAATGGTGGAATCTCAAACAGATAACTATAGTTATTATAGTAGTCTGGATGATGTACTTAGATATGTCTAAACCATTGTTATTCTAAAATAATAATTATAATAATAATAATAAAAATAAAAATACATGATGTCAGAGATAGAGATAAATTACTGAAGTGATAAGAGAAGATAAAATATCTTTTAAAAATAATCTACAACTAACGTAACTAGGAACTATACCATTAAATGCTTAGTCTAATTGAAACTAATAGCCATCATGACATCACCACTATAAATAGCAAAAAGAAGATGTTGGAAGGCAGGAAGTGGAAAAGAGACGGGTGAAGGTGCAGTGAACAAAAAAGAGAAGAAAGGAAGATAAAAGAGAGTGAGAGCGTAGTAGCAAAGGAAAAAAAATTACATATCACCTTCGTGCATTTTCCACAATAATTAAGGTAATGGAAGGAGACATTTATCATTCTATCTTTTGACTTTTATCTTTCCTATCTCTTCATAATTATTTTTATTTTGATATTTACCTTTAAGTAAGGTGTCCCTAACCTCATTCTAAATTATATTTAGTTATCATTCTCATTTATTTATTTATATTCATCTACAGTTGTGCATTAGTCCTATTTACTCAATTTATATTTACTCTTATTTACTTAATTATATTTATCTCCAGTTACGTATTGGTCCTTTTTATTTATTTATTTATATTTATTTTAATTATTCATTGATCTTATCTATTTATTTATTTATATAATTATATGATTTAATATTGAAATAAAATTTATGATAAGTAAAGATTTGATTATTGTAGTTGGAGATATGATCTTGGGGATCTAAACGAGTTAGTATTACTCAAGATGAGATGTTCTTGAGTTACTTTGTTGGCCATGAGCTCATTTATTCTGACTAGTCACTACAAAATTAATCAATGTAGTATAATAAAATCCAGTTTTATGGATTTGGGGAGAATTTTCATTTCATTTTATCTTATTATTATAAGCTGTATTTTTTTTACGTGATACTTGTCTCACTTCCCTATTTTATGATTATGTGTGAAAAACAAAATTTGATAACATTATCATAGATGGTTGCTCCCAATATGTTTGATCCTTTCTTCGTCGACATTGTGGTTGTTTTCCCGAGAAATGCATGGGAAACCAATGCAGTGAATAATTCTGTAACATTTCAGGGAACGGGAAACTCTACTATTACTTTTCTCTCTGCTCCAAACACACTAATTGTCATCGAAGGACAAATTGGAGTTACCTTCTATTTACCCCCAATAGTATAAGTGAACCCTATCCATAACCTTTTCGCTCCACCTGTTTGAAAACCAGTATATGAGGGGGAAACTGTAAATAAATAACACTTCTTCCTCTTCTAATGTAGGAAATATAATATGTACTAAACGGTGTAGATATAAGATGCATACATTATTGTAAATATATATATATATATATATATATATATATATATATATATATATGTGTGTGTGTGTGTGTGTGTGAATATTTTAAGTATAATTTTGCCTTTAAATTTTATAAGTATATTGTAGGAAATAATAATAATAATAATAATAATTAAATAAATAGAAAAAAAAATTATCATCATAATATACATTTTTTATTTCAACTCAATCGTAGAGATATAAAGATATTTCATATCTTTTTTCATTGTTTGTCTCAATATAATATCCATTTAAACAAATATCCTTGAGTATAATAGCTCTTCTAGAGTCTTTAAATATATTTGTAATACTATAAATAATACTAACATTGATGTCTCAAATTATCAAACAGGAGAAAAATTTATTACTTTTGAGAATTGTATAAGTTGTTGCACTATTAATAAGACACATATCATTTGGTACTAGTGCAAACAATTGTTTTTCATATAAAAGTAAATATTAATGAGATTTTTATTTAACACTCTCATAATCAATGAGGTGATCAATGCTTCCATTTGCTTTAGCAAAGAAAATAATAATATCAAGATGAGTAGCATCCATATGGCCATAATCATAATCACCATCTTCATAAGCAAAGTGTGTTTCTATGTTCTTCTCATTATTTGTAAGATACTTTAGTGTACGATAAATACAACTCAAATGACTTTTACCATCGTAATGATAATATATATTTTCATCTTATTTGCCAATATTTTCACATTTTTCTTTTCTCTTTTTTACATTATTGTGCCACTTCTGGTGACAAAATGTGTCTTTAAAATTTTCTCTATAACTATGTCCATAAAATATCACGATCATGAAAATATAAATCGAATGTTGCTTCATTCACTTCTGGGAATGGAGTAGAACCAATTGGACATGTTTCATGATTTTCTATCAAAAGGTCGTTGCTTTTTTCAGCCATACAAAGGCATGAAATGAATTCATAATATTTATTGTTGCATTCACTTCTGGGAATGGAGCGGATCTCATGATTTTTCATCAAAAGTTTCATTACTTTGTTTAGCCATACAAAGGCATGAAATCAATTCATAATATTTGTGAAATATCTTTTCACAATATTGTTGTCGTAGTAGCAAATTAGTTGCTCAGATGTTTTATTTTTTTCTTTAATGGTATCCCAAGATCCATTGCATCTAAATGTATTTCAAAATTTAATATCGAATATAAGTAATTCTTCCTTGTAATATCAAGGGTCACAAATTTAAATTTTGCAACGTTTGGCGTGTTTACAACTAGCACATAAAATAACAATAATAATAGTAATAATAATCACTGTTATAATAAAAATAAAAATAATAAGACGGAGGTGAAAATTGATAAAGTCAAATAATTCTTATCACAAGAGAAGAATATAAGGAAAAACTGTAAACGGAGAAAGGATTAGAAAGAACCTGAATTGAGACACACAGAGCGCTGTCACTAGAGAGAAAAAGCTTCCACTAGTCCTCAGTTGGTTGGAGCATCGTGTTGATAACGTGTTATGAAATAAAGTGAATAATAGAGAGAATAATAGATGATAGAGAAGAGAAGAAACAATAGAGAATAGAGAATGAGAGAATAGGGAGCAACTCATCTGTATTATTATTGATAGGAAGAGTCCTATTTATAGATACAACATGTAATCCATAAAGGAAACAAATCAACTTAGTTAATACAAATATTTACATAAAGAATAATGAATCATATGAGTATCAATCATATGAGTAAATGTATCAAATCAATGGACAATCATTAATTCATAACAATATTGATTTAATAGTTAATATTTTTTTTTCTTATCTCATGAGCCTTTTGTATATTTATTTTTTATGAATATAGAAAATAATAATTTATTATGTGTTTTTTCATAACTAATTTTTAATTCTGATTTAATTATAATATTTTTTTTCTTTTAATAATTACATCTCTTAATTTTTTTTATTAGATTATGATAAATTGCTTTTAATATTATTTTAAAAAAATAGGCATATTAATGAAGAATAAAAGAATAGATTCATTGTTTATAAGTGATAAAAGGGAAATTGTTTATAAGTGATAAAAAGGAAGCTATTCGTGAAGATGACAACTGATAGAGTATATTTCTTCACAACATTATGTTAATGATCAAATTGTTCAGTTAGAACTATTTTTTGAAACATTATATTAATGATCCAACAATCTAATGATCAAAGAATTATATTATTTTGGGTCTCCAAAATTTTTGGTCAAACCGAAACTTTTATCTTATATAATGAATTTTACTCAATTCACTAAGCAATTGCATGCATATCTTAAAGTGAACAATTTGATAAAGTTAGATGACTTAATAACCAAAACTAGATCTTATTAAACAAATTTTTACATACATATAATTATAATAAAATTATTGTGATTTAAAATAAAGTTTACAAAAGTTCATAGGAATTTTAAAAAAAAAATGGATATTTTCATTTATATATATATATATATATATATATATATATATATATTCATAAGTAAAACTCACAACAATACATATGACTATAATAAAAACACATTTCACTATCTAATATATTATTTTAACTATAGATCAACATATGAATCTAAGTATCTCAAAAATTCAACTAACATCATAGAGAATATAAGCTCAACTCCTAAATCATGGTATGTTTAAGTGATCAAATATTTAGATACATGCGTTTCTTCTTGTTGGAAATAGTCCAAGTGTGAGTCAAAAAAGTCTTACATTGGATAAAATAGACAAAGTTAAACACTATATAAGAATAAAGACTCATAACATCATTGTCTTAAGGTTTTGGTGTAAAACTGGTGTCAAATGCCTTATATGTGTAAGATTCATGTCATATAACCATATGGAACCACATTCTCTCAATGTTTATAACCATAACCCATATATATGAAATATATATAAACTCCACAGTGGTAATGCCTTATATGTGTAAGACCCATGTCATATAACCATATGGAACCACAATCTCTCGATGTCTATAATCATAACCCATATGACATAAAATATATATAACCCAACACTTCTAGATATGCAATAAACTATGAATCAATTTCTCACCACCTAATCTTTTAATCTACATAATTTAAACACCAATGAAGTTAAAATATTTCTATTAAACAAATGTTTTTGTACTTAATACATACATCCAAACAATAATTCACGTATCATCGTAGGTTTGTGACCTCCACTAAATTCATCTCATTTATGAATATTACACAGAAACATTCACATATAAATATTAACCGATACAATATCACTTTAAACCATAACATTTAATATAATGAAAATATGTATTTGGAGTCTCCTCACTCAACTTGCGTAGTCTTGATTGAACAACTTGTCGACACTTAAACATACTGTCAATGCTTGAATTATTTTATTAAGTTAATCCTATGTTTTAGAAATTGGGAAATACTTGCTTGAGCAAGAACACTTCTCTTAAGATATAAAATTAATTAAAACAAATATTCTCTCAATTTTCTCTTGAGCTTAGGTTTCTAAGCAATATGTTTCATAGTAATAATTGAACATACTCATTTACCTTAAAAAAATAAATAGAGACTAACATAAACTTATATAACTCCATTAGTTGTGCGAGAAGCTTTCATATAAGAGAGGAGTTTTCATACCTCTGTTTTCCTCAAATTTTGACTCTTAACTTAAGTGAGAAGAAATATAACTCAAGCTTCTAAATTGATCAAACTTGAGTCATAGGTTAAACTAGTTGGAAAAATCACTTTTCTCTATTATCTAAACCATAAAGAGTTCAAAACACTAAAAAAAAATTGTTCAGAATATTTGATTGTTAAAAAGATAAAAATGAATTAAAATTTAAAAGAATAAGCGCGAAGGAAAGTGAAAGAGAAAGGATGTATGAAAAAAGATAAAAATCTACACGAAGAATGTGAAAAAAAGAAAAGATAATTGGATCTAATCCTAAGGTATTACACTTTAATTAGAACAATGCATAGATCAAAAAATCATTTACACTTTATTTCCAACTTAAATTGGATGTAAATATTAATAAATTTAACATAAATTTTGGCTTATTTATTCTACGTACCTCCTAGAAAATATAAAGTATATTTAAAAAAAAATACAAAAATTTAATATATATATATATATATATATATATATATATAAATGAGTTTCTCTATAAATTAAAACTAATTTATGCATAAATTAGTTTATAAAAACTTTATCGTATAACTTTTTTAAATTAATATTTTTTAAACTTGATGTATGAAGAAATTTTAATTTATAGTAAATCATTATATTTATTTCCTTTTATTTTTATATTATAAATATCCTTATAAAAAAAAAGGTTTGTTTAAACACACTTCACTTCAAACTTAAAAATAAAGACAATACACTTATCAAATAATTGGTCCATAAGACTCAAAGGGTCAATAAGTTCCCTTTGCATGCCAAGTCATGAAATGCGAGCTTTTTTTATAATTTTAGACATTTTAACATTATAAATAATTTTATTTCCCTCTTTCTGAAAAAAAAAATTATTTACCTTCTCTCTATCTTTACCAGCTTAATCCCACCCTCCTTTACCAGTCCACTATTGTTCTTAGTAGAATTGTTCTCCAAATGAAGCTTTAAGTGTCGAGCAACCTCTTATGTGAACGAAAAGCATATCAGTGGAAAAGAACAATTCAAGTAAGATGAAGCTTTAGTTAGTAGGTTTATAGTAGAATTCCGCTTTTGGGGGGATTTTATGGCATTATCTTCCATTGCATGTTGATTTTAGGGCTTTTGGTTTGCATGTTTAGTCTTATGTTTTGAGGTTGCATGCAAGAGTAAAGTTCTCAATGAAAAATTGAAGAACATCATTTGTAGAATTTGAAGGATGTCAGATTCAATTGTGTCTAGTGTTCTTCAAAGACAGGTTAGCGAAGACAATTTGTTGCATTTACATGTTCTCTAGTCAATGCAAAATTGAAGATTTTTTTTTCTGTGCATTTAATGTTCTCTAGTAAAACATAGATTTAATGTTCTCTAGTAAAACATAGAGGTTAGATAACGTCACTTACATATGTTTCTGACGTTTCTTCTGAGCATGTTAAGTCTAGAACCTCGTTTATGAGAGTATCATTTAAGTTGCTTCAATAAGTGTTTTATGTCCAACAAATTCACTTAAATGATGGTTTAATTTGAGTCAATTAAGTGAGACACTAGTGTAGGAAAGGGTTTTGGCTGCTATTATTTTAACTATTTTGCTTCGTTTTAAGACTTGAGGTATATCCAGCCGAGATAAAAAAGGTTGACATTTCTGTCTTGGTTATGAACTGAGGCATATTCATCCCTTACTGCCTCAATTCTAGAGATAATCGACGCCTAAATGGCATTAAAAATTTTAAAAAATAAATAAAGTAGAATGATCTTTCCACCTCAATTCTGGGGTCAATCAGCGTCAACTACAGCGACAATAGTGGCACAACTACAACAACCTCCCTCCTTCTCACCAACGTCGATGCACCAATGGTGGTCTTCAAGTGCAGCAGCGGCTACAACGTGATGCCACAATAACAACAACAGCGACACTAGGCACAAGTGTAGACTGGCGTACTTGATGCGAGGAAGAAGACACACAATGGCAGACGTGATACGAGGAAGAAGACGCACAGGAGCAGTGGTAGACACGTAGTGTAGTGGCTGGCTCGAGGGAGAAGAAGAAGACGAGAGGAAGAAGACCCAATATGTGTTGTGGTGGTGGAAGACGACGTGCAAAGAAAATGGAGAAGAAGAAGTCCCTCGTGCACAGGGAAGCAAATGAAGTGCAATCTATTTCTGATTTAGGGTTTTTCTAACCTAACCATTCTACCTTGGTTGAATTAAAAACTAAGGCATAAAAACTTTTTCTGCTTCAATTAACACATAACTAAGGCATAACACCATATTTTGCCTCGGTTCCAAGACAATTGAGGCATAAAGTGTAGAAAAAAATTAAGAAACAAATTACTTTTTTGACTGCACAAGTTTATCTGTCTCAAGTTCACACAAAATCGAAGTAGATAACCAGTTTATAACTCGGATCCTCCGCAATCGAGGCAAAATTCTTTTCGTTCAAATTTAAAAATTCAAAATAGTATGAATGATGAAAATTCTGATAACCACTAGGACTCGAGTGTGTGGGAACCGAGTTTCGGCCTCGAGTGTAAGGGTAATTAAGGCATAAAAGGATGTGTAAATATCAAAATTGCTACCGCTTGTTTAAATGCCTTGCTTCCACTATAACTGAGGCATAAAGCCCGAGTTAGAAAGCCAAATATGCATTAGTGGAAAGCCAAATATGCATTAGTGATCCTTTGACACCCTCGCTCAAGCAAAAACAAATGTACTTAAGTGAATGCATCGTTTGAGTCATTCCAATATTAAGTGGAGAATTTATGTTGCAATAAAGATTCCATAACTTCCTTAATTGTCTAAGTGAAGTATGTTAAGATATGTCAAATATTCTATTAGCAAATATTATGTAATCAAATATTGTATTAGCTATAATTTAGGCATTATTATCTCTGTGAGCAAATCTGTCCACTCATTCCTTTAATAGATGAGGAATTATAGCAATCTTGTATGTATATATATGGTACCATATTCTTTGAAATAATACATCAGAATTATTCTTTAAATCTTTTCTATATGGTATCAGAGCCAAACACCGACATCCTCTACAATATAGGAAGTGGTGTTTCTTCATTTGAATATTTCTGATGGCTTCTTCCGATAAAAATCAATCGGAGAAACTTGATTTTGGAACTTGTGCTGCTACCCATATGCAAGAAGCTATTCCTAAGAGTCATAGTTCTACTGTTGCCAGATTTGTGACCAAGTCAGGTATATCTAACTCTGCTCTTAATCTTTTTGTTGTTACTAGGGGTGGTAATTGGATAATTGATTCAGGTGCTACCGATCAAATGACTTGTGATCCACATAAATTTATTAATTTTCCCTCAATTGTTCTAAAACTGCTATTATTAATGCCAATGGGATCTCATCTCCTATTGAAGGTGTAGGTATTATATCCCTCTCTCCCTCATTATCAATCTCTGATGTTTTATTTGTTCCTACATTGAATTGTAATCTTCTCTCTGTCAGCAAGTTAACCAAATCACATTCTTGTGTTGCCTTATTTTATATAACCCATTGTTTTTTCTAGAACATCCATTCCAAGGAGAAGATTGGCAGTGGTAGAGAGAGAGAAGGACTGTATTATCTTGAAAATGTCTCACAACAAACCCATAAAGGAACGTTGGCTTGTCTTGCAAATGAACACATACACGATAAAAAAAAAAAAAAGAAATTTGGATATAGTT
>Ga0214544_1013347_pt1 | contig 10008 bp, 4 predicted proteins | sample CNSS3metaG_FD_160074 | JGI IMG/M metagenome (GOLD analysis project Ga0214544, IMG submission 160074) | Root nodule microbial communities from cowpea collected in UCLA plant growth center, Los Angeles, California, USA - CNSS3 | ecosystem: Host-associated > Plants > Roots > Nodule | place: USA...
TTCACTATATCACAAGAATTTCAAGATTTACAAATACACTTGATAAATCTAAATTCTAAGATAAAGGAACACACACGCAAGGCATCCACACACTTGCACAACCACACAACAGCAAGGCTATCACACATACTTGCTTTAGACAGACAATAACATAAATAAACAGTTTCAAACTGTATCAAAACACAAGAACAAAACCTAGAAAATGGATTGAGTACACCTTTTCCAAGACTGAAATTTCTTCTTCTTGCCAAGTCAAAATTGAATGTGTCTTGATAGAATTCTTCAAGAGGACCTTCCAAGATAGCTCCAAGAACCTGTTTCACACTTCTCTTTCTTTCTTTTGGTTGAACAGATTTTGCTTCAGAAAGTGCAAAAACTGTTTTTATATAACAGCTGCTATTAGACACGAACCTAGTCAACTACATTAGTTGGCTAGTCGACTATCGGGAAGTGCAGAAACTATTTTTATATAACAGCTGCTATCAGGCACGAACCTAGTCGACTACATTAGTTGGCTAGTCGACTATCGGGGCAGCAGATTAACATTTTCATATTATCACACACATGTCATGTTAACAATTGTCATGCTATTATGGACATCATCAAAAACATTTCAGATACACTTAATCAGCAACAGCTTCTGCAAGTCTCGCATGGGCGAGAGCAACAAATTTTGCCATTGTACTTCCTGCAACAGTCATATTTTCACACCCAAATAGCAATACAAAGCATTTCGCATATTCACAACAACATACAGTCCATACAAACACCCAACAGACTCTAAACAGGCCAAAAATTATTTAAAACCCAAAACCCTAACTTCCCTTACCTGGAAAGGGATTAGCAGAGGACTTCGACACCACAATAGTGAGCACAACAGCTCCAAGAATAGTTTAGGGAGCTGGAAATGAGTGGAATAAAAAGGGGAGAAGATCAATAATGGAAGCCTCAATTGGAAACAAGGCAACAAAGCTAGGACATAGAGAATAACTTACGTGAAGTAGGAGTTGAGTTTTGAGCTGGCTCGACCAAGAGGGGACCAAACCCTAGCAAACAGCTCTGAAAGGAAAAGAGAGCGTATAAGAAAGACTGTTTTGTAAAGTGGAACCTGAGTGGGAGGACCTTGACTGCTTTAGGGGCCTTGACACCCTATGGGTCAGCCTTAGGTCCAACTGTTTTAGGATAACCTTACAAAAATAAGGACAGAGTAATAATGGGCCTTACACATTTCATAATATCAGTTTTATCCTTAATTATTTCAAAATTTAATTATTTTATAAATAATTTACTATTAATTGTTATTTTAAAAACTTTTTAATCTTAAATTATTATTTTAGAAACTTTTTTTATAATAATTATTTAAAAATTAATTATATATTTATTATTAATCTTAACTTAATTAAAAAAATATGAAACGTGACTTATAATAATGTAAATGAGGGTATTGGTAGCAAAAGGAAACACGGAACTCCAGGAAATAGTTTTTCGGTATATTATTGGACTGAGAACATGTGTATATATGTATGAATACTGTCGAAATAATAGACGTCATTATTTGTGGAACCGCCAGAACTTTAGACAGCGTTATCATAATTTACAATAAATAAATTATAGGTGTGTAAATAAAAGAAATTACACCTGTATCATACTCATCAAGTTTTCTAGATTTCTCCCGAGCCTTTAAACACGACACAAAACAAATATATTTTATTCGATAACAACGAAATAAATATGTATTTATATATATATATATATATATATATATATTTATATTTATATTTATATATGTATATAATATTTTATAACGTATATTTTATTATAGTTTAATTATGTCATTAGTCTTCATTTTGGAGTCAAAATATCAAAATGGTACTCGAATTTTTAAAAGTCTAAAATTGGTCCCCTTTTCTGTTAAAACGTCTCAAGTTTGTTCTTTCTATTAAGTCTGACTAGATGGCGTTAAATGGGGTGTCACGTGTCAGTTCCTTGATTTTTTGAATTTTTTTTATTTTTTTAAATATTTTTTAAAAAATCAAAAAAATTGTCACGTGTCAAGCGGTCATCGAGTCCGGTGGCAGTGACAATGACATATGTCAGTATTATACCAGGTGTCATTTCCTTAATCTCAATTTGGTCCCTGTATTCAAATTCCTGTCTCAATTTAGTCCCTATTTTTGTAAAAATAATTCAATTTCGTCTCTCTCCAAATTAAAACAAAAATTAATTTTATATAAATGTTATACAAATTTTTTTATTAAATTTGATATTTTTATTCAAATTGATATTTTTATTATATATTTTTAACATAGCTAAGTTTATTTAAAATTTTGTTTCACATTCAATTTTACTTAAAATTGTTTTCAAATTTTAAAATTATGTTTTTTATTGTTACATGAACTAGTTAATTTATGAATTTTTTTTCTATTAACATTATTTTCTATTAACAACTTTAAAACAATTTTAAATAAAGTTCAATGTAAAATATTAATTAAATGAACTTAATTTGATTAAAAATATTTACTTGAAATATCAATTTTGATGGAAATATTTATGTATATTTATATAGAAATTAAATTTGATTTCAATTTGGAGAGAGACAAAATTGATAATTTTTACAAAAATTGTGACTAAATTGAGACAAAAATTAAAATAAAGGGACCAAATTGAAACTAAGGAAATGACACCTGCCGTAATACTGACACGTGTCATTGTTACTTTAACATCACTATGTCACTACCATGTGGCACGATGACAGTTTGACACGTAGTAATTTTTTTGATTTTTTAAGAAAATTCAAAAGAAATATAAAAAAAATTCAAAAAAAATAAATAAATAAAAAATTTGAGGAACTGACACGTGACACTCCCTCTAACGACATCAATCTTGACTTAATAGAAAGGACAAACTTGAGACATTTTAACAAAAAAAGGGATCAATTTGAGACTTTTAAAAATTCGGATACCATTTTGAGATTTTGACTCCAAAATGGAGACCAAATGCATGATTAAACCTTTTATTAATAATCAAGTTCTTTTAAATAATAAAAAAAAATTAATTGAGTTTTGAGTCTTCAATTTGAAAATCTTTTTAAAAAATTTTAGAAAATAATATTTTAGACGTGATATAGTAGTTTTAAAATAGTAATACTTGATTATTTCATTATTAAAAAATTTTACTTTATTACAAACGAGTCTCATTATTTTAAAATACACTTTTTTCTTTAGAAACCACTTGTTAAAATTTTTTCTCTTCACTTGATTGAAGATCCTGAAACTATAAGTGAGATTATAAGAGTGATCTTTATGACTTCTCTATAAGAGTTATTGTTATCTGTTAACTTTATTGAAGATCTGAGATCGTAGGAGTGATCCGATAAGTTTCTCCATTTGCATAAGTTAAGTTTCAACCATTTTTTCTTTGGTCTTTTTCTAGTTTCTGTTGCATGTGAAGGTTTTTCACTTGCGTGTGTCATTTTAATCTTCTATATGAGTTTCTGTTAACCAATGATTATAATGGTAAGTCTTGATCTTCTTGTTGTGATAAAAATCCTGTGTAATTGGGGGTAGTTTGATGTTCCAAGAGCTATATTGGCCTCTTAAGCCATTTTGTTAGGTGAGCCAATTGATTCATTAAAATTTGTCTAAAAGTTTAAAGTATATTATAATTGTTAGTCTACATTTTCTTTTAATATTAATTTTAATTAGTACGAACTAATATAGTAGTAATAATTATAAGCCCTAATTTTCTTTAAAAGATTCTCTTAAAAAAGGACCACGGCATGTATTCAAATTTCATAGTGAAATTTTGTTATGAACCAGCTCATGTGATTTTTCCTCGCTTACATTTATAGACTTTTCACGTTCATCCGTGTCATTAGTCTTCTCTCCTGAAGGTATTTTTTTCTTTCAGAAGCGTGATGCCTATTTTTTGTTCACGCATATATCAGTGTCATTAAGACTTTTTGTTTTGTTAATTTTCAAGAGTAGTATCAAAGTTTGTCTAGTTTGGAGACCTTTTAACCTAATTCATGGATTTCAAGCTACAATTATTAGAAGTCGAGATTAGGGAAGTTCATCATTGTAGTGAGGATTTGTAAAAGTCAATCTAAACATTATGAAAAAGATTGACAAAGAATGATAACCTATGAGTAGTAGAGTTTATCTTATGATTAAAAAAATATATTAATTGAACTCTGCTTGAGCATGCATTAATTTAGAGCTGTCAAAACGGATAATCCGGCTCAACCCACTATGGGTTGATGATTCAGTGAGTCAACTCAACCCGACTCACTTTTTAGTAAGCCAAAAAAATTCAAACTCGGTCCGGCCCACCACGGGTTAGCAGGTTAAACGAGTTGGTTCATGGGTTCACTTAATTAAAAAAAATACAATTTTTTTATTTTTTTTCGGTCAAAACTAAATTATAATTCTAATTAAAATCTAAATAAACTTTAATACAATCCAAATACAAACCAAAATAAAAAAATACAAATTATTTATGTGTTGGCTAAAAAAAAATCTCACATGACTCAAATGTAAAGCTCAACTTAATAAAAAAATACTTGTGTGACCCTTTTATCTGCAGGTTGGTGAACCAACCCGGCTCACCACGGATTCAACCTGGATGAGCCGGATTCTAAATGAGTTGGGTCAAAAATCAACCTGTATTGAAATTTGTAAAAACATTTTAACCCAATATCCGACCTGAACCCGTGGTGAGCCGGATTGACTTGCGGGTTTCAACCCATTTTGACAGCTTTACATTCATTCATACCAATGTCTGAGTTATAAAGAAGAACGGTAAGAACAAGGTTCAAAAAATTTCTTGAATAATAATCAATTTTAATAATAATAAAAAATTAATTATAATTGATTTTTAAATTAATAATTAATTTTTATAATGAATTGATGTTTAAATATGTTTTTATCACTGAAATTGGTGATTAATTAAAAGTTTTTTTTAGTCGGAGAAAGTGAAGAAGTATATTCCTTGGAAATGTTTGAATTTTTCACATTTTATAACTTCTGTTCATAGAAACGTACAGACACAATCTAATTTATTATTCATTCCAACATATTCTACTGTTCTTCTGCTGGCCGCCGTGGCGAAAATCAATTATGGTGAAGATAAGATCGGCTGTGGATGGATCAATAATATTTGCACTGTATAATTTGCAGCAGAAGGCAAAGAGTTCACCTCTGTTTTCCTCCAAATCATGTGCACTCGTCTAAATTATATTACATTATTGAGATAGAGATGGTAGGAATCCAAAATCAAACCATACAAAAATTCAATTTATCAATAAAATATTTCTTCTTGGATCGCAGCAAAAACAGAAAATTAATGTTTCTAAATCAGTGAGAATACAACACGATTTATTTTTCAATTAAATGTTCCATAATAATTTTATATCATTTTGACCTTAGTCACGTAATAATAGCAGCTGCATGCATGCATCTTCCAAATAGTGTTTGTATATATTCTTATAAAAGCAACTTGATTCAGAAATCGAGAGGCGTGTATATGAATCACCAGAAATTCTATGATATATTTAGGGATGTAAATACAGTAATAAATCTTTTATAGTTTATTTGTTGGATAAATATATGTTTTGCACATGTATTTATATATAAATATTCGTTATACGGATATTTACATATTTTATTAATATTCACGATATTTACATGTATTAACAACAAGAAAATTTTAATAATGAACAATAAATTTTAATTATAAATTCAAATAAAAATATAATGTATAATTTTTATAAACGTCAAACAAAATGTAAATAATTTATGTAAATAATGTTGAATGACAATTTATAAATAAATGAATTTTTTTTAAAACTAATTGAATTCAAGTTCAATCTGTTAATATTTTTTTTTAATTTAAATTAAAGTATAGCGAGTATGGGTATCTATATGTACGAATATTATTATACACATATTTAATCCGTTGACATGCAGATATAAAAAAATACTCATATCAATTACCTTTGGATATCCATTTTTAATATTCATTTTCTATTCATGTTTTATCCGCATATACCCATGAGTACAGATTTTATATATATATATATATATATATATATATATATATATATATATGGTTAGTTGTATAGTTGTATGCTTAATGTTACTGAGTAGAAAACAAGTCTATTGGCTGCAAAAGATGGCATGACATAGAATTCACGTGGGATGTCATTAATAAGTTTAATTAATTGGCCAAAAGGGTAGGAGGCAGCGTGTATTTAAGGGCTTGAGGAAGAGCTTCCACTGCACACACCAAACTAGGTTTTCATCTTCACCATGGTTTCCACCATGAACCTTGTGCTTTTCTCTGCCCTTCTGCTCTTCTCCCTCCAAACAGTGGTGTCAGTCACCCCATTGCCTTTTCAGCATCCACTGGACCCTCTCACCAAAGAAGAGATAACTCTTGTCCAAACCATAGTCCAGAGGAAGTACCCAACCTTCAACAACACGTTGAGCTTCCACTACATTGGCCTCGATGACCCTCACAAGGATACCATCCTCAAATGGGAATCCACCAAACCAACCATCACAACTCTCCCACGCAAGGCATTCGCCATTGCCATCGTCAACACCCAAACCCACGAGATCCTAATTGATCTTCAGACTAAGACAATTCTCTCAGACAACATTCACAATGGAAATGGGTTCCCAACCCTATCCGTGGATGAACAAGGCGTTGCCATAGAGCTGCCACTAAAATACGGTCCATTCAAAGAGTCGGTGAATAAGAGAGGGTTGAACCTCTCAGAGGTTGTGTGCTCCACTTTCACCTTGGGGTGGTTTGGAGAAACCCAGAGCAGCAGGACAGTGAGAGTGGAATGCTTCATGAAAGAAAGCACCCCCAATATCTATGTGAGGCCTATCAGTGGACTCACAATAGTGGTTGATCTCGACCTCCTGAAGATCGTCGAGTATCACGACGGTGGTATTATACCAGTACCCGCAGCTGATAACACCGAATACCGTTTATCACAGCAGAAGCCACCATTTGGACCAAAACATTACGGTCTAGCAACCCATCAACCAGAGGGTCCTGGCTTCCAAATCAGTGGACACAGTGTTAGGTAAGTAACGTTCTTCATTCTTTTGTTCTTTATCCACTACCATTTGTCATTGCTTAGTTTTAACTATTATTGATTTAATTAATCTCTTCAGCTGGGCCAACTGGAAGTTCCACATTGGATTCGATCCACGAGCGGGACTTGTGATATCACTGGCCTCCATTTACGATCTGGAGAAGCACAAGTCTCGAAGAGTATTATACAAAGGCTACATTTCTGAGCTGTTCGTGCCATACCAAGACCCAACAGATGACTTTTTCTATAAGACATTCTTTGATGCTGGAGAGTTTGGGTTCGGTCTCTCCACTGTCTCATTGGTCCCCAACCGTGATTGCCCCTCCAATGCTCAATTCCTTGACGTATATGTTCACGCCGCCGATGGCACTCCGGTGCTCATTTCTAACGCAATCTGTGTGTTCGAACAATATGGCAGCATCTTATGGCGTCACACCGAAAATGGCATTCCTAACGAATCGGTATGTACGCATACTACACCTCCTTCTTAACAATTCACGCAAATTGCTCATTCGATTAAATTTAAGTTTAAATATTTACGTTGGTGTTGGTCTCTGACAGTTCGCAGAGGCCAGAACGGAAGTGAACTTGGTGGTGAGAACAATCGTTACTGTCGCCAACTACGACAACATCATTGACTGGGAGTTTAAGACAAGTGGCTCAATCAAACCCGCGGTATGAATCATCATTTCCATTACCTATGTGCATGCATAATATAGCTCTTGCAATTTCAACTATGTACACCACGTGGTTCAATACCAGAATTCTCCCTCAAAATAAGGACGAATTCGTTCAATACCAATAGTTTAAGTTTTACCTGAGTCCAAGAACGAAAATCATTCAGAATGAAATAAAGTACTGCATGCTTCATTATAAATACAGGGTTTTGGAAAAATCTTTAAGACATACAAAAGTGGGCCTCACTTGACTTATTATATGTTTTGTCTGATCTGCTAGTCTTGTAGCCAAAACTAATGTAATCTAATATCAACCATTGAACATACATATACACGGATACGTTTGTATACAGATTGCTCTGTCGGGTATATTAGAAATCAAGGGAGTGGATATCAAGCACAAGAACGAGATAAAGAGTGATCAACATGGTACCCTGGTGTCGGAAAATAGCATTGGTGTCTACCACGACCACTTCTACATATACTACCTGGACCTTGACATCGATGGCGTCTACAACTCTTTTGAGAAGACGAGTTTAAAGACGGTGAGAGTGACAGACGGAAGCTCGAAGAGGAAAAGCTATTGGACGACTGAGACTGAAACTGCAGAGAGCGAGAACGATGCAAAGATCACAATAGGGTCCACACCGGGTGAACTTTCGGTGGTGAACCCTAACAAGAAGACATCGGTTGGGAACGATGTGGGATACCGTTTGATTCCTGCAATCCCAGTTCATCCTCTGCTAACGGATGACGATCATACACAAATCCGTGGCGCTTTTACAAACTTCAACGTGTGGGTCACTCCATACAACAGGACTGAGAAGTGGGCCGGTGGACTCTACGTTGATCACGGCCATGGAGATGATACCTTAGCCGTTTGGACCAAAAAGTACGATTATTTCACTTTTGTTATTACTTGTTTTTAAGTGTCTGTGTCGACAACAGCTTACACTTGAAATAATTGCAGGAACAGAAACATAAAGAACAAGGACATTGTGTTGTGGCATGTTGTCGGAATTCATCACGTTCCGGCTCAGGAAGACTTCCCCATAATGCCATTGTTGAGCACTGCGTTCGAGCTGAGGCCAACCAATTTCTTCGAGAGGAATCCTGTTCTCAAAACCCCTTCTCCTAGGGACGTTCAATGGCCGGGACGTCGCAGCTAAAACTACTCATTTACATTGCCATGTGCTACCACCGCTTCACTCTGCATTGTTTGGATTTGGATACATGTATTAAACTATTAATCAATCCTACAATAGAATGTTTGTCTACGTTGAGTAGTTAGGAAGTGATTACATCCTGCACTGCGTTGTTTGGATTTGAATGTCTAGAGTCTCCATTGTTTTCTCCCTTCCATGTGCCACAATACATCGTGCATCATCTATATTATTATATTACCTTAATATAATAATATAAATTTTTATTGATGGTAATGAATTTATAAAACCATTTCAAATTTCTAAATTTTAAATTTTTGTACCCAGACTCGATTTATTTTAAGGAATTTGTTCATACTTTAAACACATCGTCTGGAATAAAAAAAAAATCAGAAATAGGTGTTCCACAAAAATATCTTCCGAAACAATCATTCCAGAATACAACAAAAATTCTGGTATATAATATATATCTATCTAATTCCGTAAATGACTTCCTAAACATTTGTTTCGGAAACTTTGTTTTGTATTACAGAATATATTTTCAAGTTAGAAATGTATTTCTTGATTCAGAAATACCTTCCGGAATATTCGATCTATAGTAGATTTTTTTTTAAATGAGTATTCCAAGAAATATTTCTAAATTCGGAGATATGTTCCTGAACACTCTTTTTAGAAGTATTTTTTCAGTTTTTTCTTCTTCCATGCGCTCAAGAGTTTTACTCCTTTTCTTAACAAATTTGGGATGGATGTGCACACATGCATCGGACAAATCCTTGTAATAGGAAACAAATACGTTTCAGAAAGGTGAATGTGGTACGTATATGCACCTATACTGTTAACGTCGTTTTTTTCCTTTAGAGTCATGGTGTGAGGATCGTACCACAATACGATGACTTGCCTCAACGAGCAGTGCATAGGACGACATGGTGCAGGGGTCATAATGTTGCGAAGGGGAGGTGCTCTGTGTAGGGGACCAGGGAAGGAGGTGCGGTGGAAATGGACATTTCTAATTTGAAAAAAAAAAAAAAAAAAAAATAAAAAAAAAAAATTTTTATATTTA
>Ga0214544_1013352_pt1 | contig 10000 bp, 6 predicted proteins | sample CNSS3metaG_FD_160074 | JGI IMG/M metagenome (GOLD analysis project Ga0214544, IMG submission 160074) | Root nodule microbial communities from cowpea collected in UCLA plant growth center, Los Angeles, California, USA - CNSS3 | ecosystem: Host-associated > Plants > Roots > Nodule | place: USA...
ATTCCGTATTCGTTGTGAGACGACTCAGGGTTATCTTAACCCTAACTATTTTCTTCACTACAAACTGGCAATACTGAAGTTGCTAAAGTAGTGGTAATTTGATCGCCTAACGACAGCGATATCAGTGCAGGGGCTACCTGGGCTTTTGAAAGAGTTTTCATATTTAGACTTTTGATGTAAAATTTATTATGTTGAATTTGGTGGATTTTGGAACAATGTATTTGCGAACATATGAATTATGTTATATTAAAGTTTTTAATTTCTCGTGTTTTGGGAAATGGTATTATATTAAATGAGGTTTTATTTTCATTTCCTATTTTATTTATTAAAAATTAGTAATATTCCTTAGGGATGTTACACTCTACCGAGCTAATTGTTACAATGTTTCTTTCTCCCACACACAAGGTTAGTCCTTAAAGTGTTTCAAGCCTCCTACTACTCTCACCACTCAAGTCAGTATGCTCTATGTGAGACTAATTGACTTTTTAGAGTGTCAGGATGCAATCCTTACATTGAATCCTTACTAAATTATATAAAAAGGGCACCACCATGAACTCCCATTAACAAGGGTCATGGAATTACGTCCCGACCAACTGAGATACCACCATGAGATCTCACCTAGAGGCTTATGAAATTACGCCCTAACCAATGAGGCACCACCACAAAACTATCGTGGAATTACGCCCTAACCACATACAAATCATGTTTCACTATCCAAGTATGTACTTATTATGCATACAAATCTCATGCCAACATTTATAACCAACCTTCATTCTTATTCCATACCAAAATCATACCAAAATCATTCCATACATGCAACATGCCCAAATCATGTTGAACTTATCCATCACAGACCATAAATCATCTCACTCATACATAATCACCCAATTCATGCTTTAAAAGTATAATTAATTTAAACAATATGCCCAACATCCAAGAACAGAGAAACAATATAACAAGCACACTTCTCGCCCAGTCCTTCACTCAGGCAGAAATATTTCGTTCAGGGGAGAGGGTTCTCTCGCTCAGGCGAGCTCCTTTCGCCTAAGCGAGAGCTCGAAAAGAGGAACAAGGAGCTTTCACGTTCTCTCGCTTAGGCAAGACCTCCTCGCCTGAGCGAGATGGCTCTCGCTCAAGACAGGAGCTCGTCGTTTGAGCGACAACTCGCGTAAGCTCCAAGGATGAACCTCTGATGCTCTTGCTTGGGCGAGATTGGCCCGCCTGGGCGAAAATATTAGAGTTTTCCACTGTTCTCGTATGTACAGTCAAGCATTCACAACAAAACGAAGTTTTCAGCATTTTCCAAGCACTCATAACATCAAATAAACAATCATCACGCAAAAACCATACCAGAGCAAGCATAAAATCAAAGGACAAGTAAAACCTTAGTTTCCCTTATCTGGAAAGAGCTAGCCAAAAGACTCGTATTTCCGAACAATAACTCTGAGACAACTTAATGAGCTGGAAACAATAGCGAAACAATATGGAAACGAGGTCATTAAGATGAGCCTCAAAGGAAACACAAAATAAGACCAAAGGAGAACTAGTATGAGCTAAGAAGCAACTTACGTGAAGCGGAAAAGCTTGAGCTTGCTTGACCAAGAGTTGGGACCAAACCCTAATAGAGCACGACTGTTGTTCTAAGAGAGGGTGAGAGCTGTTTTTCTGGAAAGTGAAGTGAATGAGAAAGTTATGACAGTTTAAGATCTTAAACATCCTATGTGTCAACACTTAAACCCAACAAATGGGGATACGTCCTTTAAATTTTTAGAAAAAAAAAAATAGGGTTTTACAGTAAGAATCATCCATAATAATAAATCTTACTCAATATTTCTATTAAGTTGTGATTAGATAATACGATAAAAGATGAATGATTAGTTATGTATATGTAATGGGACGAAAGATCGTAGATGGATGGAAGAATGCTGAGTTTTCCTTGTCATCTTATTTATCGAATAGGTTGAGATTTTTTTTATTTATATTTTACTAATTATAAATTTTTTATTAGACCATTTCGAATGTAATTTTCTCACCATATTACTCTGAGAGAATTTTATCCTTTATAAGACTTTATCAATTGTATTTCAGTACAAAATTTTACAAGACCCATTATGATTGGACAACGTCGTTTTAGTGGGAAGACTCAAAGTCTTACTTAAGATTAAGAATCTTAAATCTAAGATCTCTCCATGATATATCCACATGTTTTAATAAGTATTTTAGAACGTTGCTGAAAAAGTTTCTGTGTGCATTACTCCACTAATTATTATAGATGTCCTTAACCTCTGTAGACACCACGATCACGGTTTTCCCTCCATTCTAGAAAAAAGCAGGAGCAGTTTTCTCAGTCTTTCAGAAACCGAAATAATTTTTTATAGCAAAGAAGATGGCAAAAGAGCAGCAAAAGCAGGATCCCGGGGCATTCACCAACTCTTTGCGAAACCAAAACCAGGTTTATACCCATTTTTCTCTTTTCACTTCTCATTCACTTATGTAAACCCAAATAGGAAACTGGTGTTATATAGATCTCCTGTTTGCATAGATGCATTGAGTGTGTGAATCTTGAAACTTCACTCCTAGTCCTAACCCATGTAACGTGATGTTTTGAAATTTGCGTGTGGGAGTAGGAATTGCAGGGTAAAGGTGAAGTGGAAAAGGAGGAGGCTGAGGCCCCTTTCACTCTCAGCGTCACCTCCAAGGTATATTTTGCAATTGGGTTCTCTCTGCAATAAAAAAGATTGAAACTTGTTCGGTGAATGCAGGTTTTGTACATGTTGGGAGACATCACAGCAGGGCCTGCGTCTATGTTCGCGCAATGGCTCCAATTAGTTCGTAAACGCACTTCCAATAATCGCACTTCTGGCTTTCCTCACCGTTCTTCCACCATGCCTTCCAGGTTCCCTACTATTTCTTCTCTTCCAAATGCATTTGTACCCTTTTTCATCATTGCCATTGAGCATGTATGTAATAGGATGATGCTATTGAGATTTTTTTTCTTCTTTTTCGTGAATAATTACAAAAAATGTTAAATCGATAACCCTGTTATTTACTATTTAAAAAAATTGCATAGGAAGTAACCAATGAGTTTGTGATCTTATAAAGAAGTAAAAGTAGAAAATGCTTTTTCAAACTAACCACGCTTAAAGTTTTTTTTTTTTTTTTTTTTTCTTTTGTGCTTTTTTAGAAGGGAAGTAGTGAAGGGGGGCCTGTTGGAGGAGTTTCCTTTTTGGTTTAGTTTTTATCTGAAGTGGTGGCTAAGGGTGATTTAATTTGTGTTCAGCCCGGGAGAAATTGAAGATGTGAAAAATGATCAGCAAACAGAAATTAGTTTGTGGGAGAGGCTTGGCAAAGCTGAAATGTTGGACATTGAATCGAGTTCATTTTCTTGGGTCAGACTCTCTTCACTTCACCACACTGAACACACTAGCAGCAACGAACATTCTGAGGATGAAATGAACCGAGCTCTCGAGGTTTTTTTTTTTTTTTCCTATACACTTGTTTACTGCACAAACTGTATAAGGGCTTTTGAAGTTGTGTCAATATGCAAATAGCCTCAATGTTTAAGTTCCAGAGACTTAGATACAGATTAAAAAAAATACATCTGATTTTTACTTGAACATGTTGATACTTATCGGCTTCTTTTTCAATCTTAATAAAGAACTATAGTTTCTTTATGATATATCTTCGTCCAATATATTTTATGCTAGGTGCTTCCTTATAGCGTTGGTACGTACTCTATTCCATTAATTGATTGTTTTGGGTTCAAGTGTTTCCTCTGTGGGTTAACTTAAAAAAATCAATGTTATGCTGCAATAATTGTGTGTGATTTCCTCTTCCTTTTGAAGAATACAAGCTTGCTTTCTCTAGTTGTGCCTCACTTTCTTCTCAGTTGTGCACATAGGTAACAGTAAATTCTGGAGGGGTAGTCTTCTTTGCCTTTTTCAACGGTTGTGACAGTGGTGATGGTTGTTCAAAAGAAGAAACAGCTGTTATAAAGATATCGTCTTCAAGAATGGCAACACAATCGGAACGTCTTGGTTATGAATTTGCCAAGTGGTTGGGCGTTCAAACTCCTCAGGTTGTTCTCTCTTTTATCTATTTCCCCTTCAGATTTACAGGCTTAAGAAATCAAACTATATTTCTGCCATATTCATCCATTACTTCTATTTGGAATACAAGGCTAGAGTCATCCACAATACCAGTTTAGAGTGGATACAAATAAAGGAAGCTACAGAAAAAGCAAGAGATGCAGCAAGTTCTGCACGTGATGCAATTGGTGAACTGACATGCACAGAACTTCTGGAAGCACTTGATCTTAGTCGATGTCTCATGTTTATGAGGTATGATTGAAATCTAGTGTTAATATGATAAGGTTTTTACCCATGGCAGCAGGAGATTCCTTGGTTGCCCTGTTATATTTGTTTCCAAGAGTTGTTCATGATTGGGCCTGATGTGATAATCTCAAATACTGCCATGCACTGTTATCATCTTATGTCTGAGTTAATGCAACCATCCAAGAAATGACATTTTCATATAAATTTCAATATTGTCGAAACAGCTTTTGGTAATTAGCAAAAGATAACTAACTACCGTGTGTTTTCTTCTCCGTGCGGTGGTTGGCAATTTAATGGAAGTTGGATTAGTATGAAAACGACAGTTTTGTTATTCCATTTATAAGTTAAATCAAATCCAGTGTCCCCAAAAAACAGTTAAAGCAATTAACATGGTAACTGTTTGGTGCAAAATCACTTAGATATTCCTCGGCCACAAGATGACTACTTTTTATCATTTTTTCTAAAGATGACTATTTTTAATCATCTTACTGTAGTTATGTGCACGGTTCACCCTTGCTTGAAAGTTCTAGAGCGTTTGAGTCACAGGAATATGCAGAACGAACATCAGCAGCCCTTGGCAGAGTACTGATGCTGGATCTTGTCATCAGAAATGAAGATAGGCTCCCTTGCCGGCAGCTTAGATGGCGTGGGAACTCTGCAAATTTGTTATTGACTGAAAAAGTAATCTCTGCAAATGTAGATACAATAGGAGAAACCTTTAATTCTGCAGTGAACCGATATGGACCAAGGGTGAATAGGTCACTTCAAAAAGAGAAAAGGTCAGCATCAGTTGATAGTAGAATGAATTCCCATAATTCTGGTTCGGTATCACAATACCCTGGTCTTTCTGACATCAAATACACATCAATACCCACTAACATGAATATGAAAAGTCAAAAATCAGGAGAATCAATGCTAACTGACTTTAACGTTGTGGCAATTGATTCCGGCGTACCCCGTAGACCCCCTGCTGGAAAGCGTGCAGATGACCAGGTTAATTATCCTAAGTTGGTCGAGTTACTACTTAATAGCTCTGAGTTTTCTTCTAACCTATTACATGATATAACTGGAGGGAGATTAGGATGTCCTCATCTAGAAGACACTAACACAACAACAACCGATGTTCAAACAGATGACATAGCATCACTAGTTCATGAATTTCGTAATGGTTTTCGTGCCGCTCTCATGGACATGCAGGGATTCCATATATTCCTACTCACACTTCATCAAAAACTTGATACTTTGTTAAGGTTATTTATGAATGCTGTAGGCAAAATATCATCAGGAGAGTCTGAAAAGGAGGATGCAGTGGTTCATGACTTACCTTCTCCAGCTTTTGCTGGCAGTTGCCTTTCCCCACCTATTAAGGAGAGACATTCTAATGATATTCATCAAGATTGTAGTGATTCAGAATCACAGAGAACTGCTCCTAGGGCATCATCATCTTCAGGCAGTAGAGATTGCTGTGACTCTGCCTCTCCTGCATCAAGAGAAGGTTGGCATGGAAAGAACTCTAAAGGAAGTGCAGAGTCACTTCGTGGTTTGCGCTTGACAACTAAGCTTCGCGACTTACATAAATTTGCCAAGGTTGGTCTCTAGGAAACATGATCTTGTTTCTTAATTCATTGTTTTGGTTCTTTAATCCTGTCTCTTTTTTTTTTTTTTTTTTTTTTTTTTTTTCTGGATAGATCATAACATAATCAGCCATTGGCATATTGATTGTTATGCAAAATAAAAATATATTTGTTCTATTTACACAAAATAAATTTACATTAACAGTATTGAAGACCGACCATGTATACTCTTGTTGTTTTGAGAATGAACATGAAATTTTACCAATAAGTTTCAGTTGTTTTATTTTGGAAAACAAGTTACTCTGACCTTTTGCTCTTCTTGCTATCTTATTTGAAATAGTGTTGTTTGACATTGGTGTGGTGAGGTCCTAAAAATGGGTGGTACGTTGAAAATGTTGCTTTCTTCCAAATAAATTGTTTTCTGGTCGTTTCATTTCCCTATGTCCTGCATGTGAACATTTCATACACAATTAATCATGTATCTTGAGGTGATTGACGGAAAAAGATATAGAAGTATTGTAAGTAGCTGTTTTTGACAAGTAAAACTTCATTTTATTATTTGTTCTCTTTTATCATGTCTTACACTCTATCCTGATTTCCAGGTTGACTCAGAATCTAATAAAGAATTGGAACAGTGGAATGAAATGCTTAAAAATGAGGCAGTCAAGTTATGCATGGAGAACAATTTTAACACAGGATTTTTCGAGGGCAGTGATAACAACACTGTTGTTGATGCATATGAACTGAAGGTATCTCAATTTAAAATAGTATTCAGTACTAATAGGTTGGATTCATTTCATTTATGGAGGATAGAGGAATTAAGCGATTAGTCCATTGACCTTCAGGTCAGACTTGAGCATATCCTTGAGAGGATTGCATTGATATCTGAGGCTGCAAATGCAGAGAGACCATCTGCTGTTACAGATACACTGTTCATTGGTGGAGCGCTGGCTGCAAGATCTACGTACACCTTACAACACTTGGGAATCACACATATTTTATGTTTGTGTACAAACGAAATTGGCCAATCAGATTCACAGTTTCCTGATCTTTTCACATACAAAAATTTCTCTGTAAGTTGTACTAATGTCTAAACTTTACCATTATATGAGGTTTAGTTTGCGTTAGAATCAATTTACTTCATGCCTAATGTCCTACTCTGCATTTTTATAATCATGCATGCATTTTCATGCAGGATTAATCCAGTTTTTGTGTTGGATTGGAGCTTTGTACTTTTATTTGTTCTACTGTAATGACTTCATGAGTTTCCAATTACTATTTGATGTTCCGTTCATTCAAAAGGTTAAGATGCATGTTCATGAATGTTTTTCATTCCCAACACAATCTTACATGAGATATCTGTGTTTCAAGTGTAGACACGACACTTTTTATCTTGTGCTAAAAATATTGTTTTTGGTCTTTGACTGGGCATCCTCACAAGCATAATATGAGATAACCCTCTGGCCAGGCGTGGTAGTTATGCAAACCCTCCTCAAATGCTTGATCTGTTGGGTAGTGCTACTGGCAGCCCATGGGACCCAGGATATATTATGACCAAACTAAAGTTTCTCACAAGTTTGTCCTTAATTTTTTATAAAATATTTCTTAATTTACGTCTTGACATAATATTGCAATAAATATATTCAGAATCATATTGTAATAAATCATGATCAAATCATTTAGATGATAGCCTGTTATTTTTGACTTCCGGTTTTTCCTCATTGTGGCAGATTTCATTGTCTTTGGACTAATCTAGTGTATAAATCAATGGCTGTATTGTTATAAAATGATCAAACAAATAAAAAGATTTTCTTTCTCTTTTCTGATAATATGATTCCATTCCTCTTCTTCTCTTGTCTTTTCTTACAATTCCCTTTTGGAAGTTATTTGATTTTGTTGGTTTGAAATTTTGATCTCTTCATCAGATAGAGTATTTTCTAGTTAAGCTAGGCCTGCACATTTTCTCGTGTAATCATGCACTTTATTTGCTATTTAATATGGTATAATTTATGAATGTCATTGTGAGTATCTATAACTATTTTTTTTTTCCTCGATAGATCAAGGTATCTATTGCATTTTTAACCGAGGATCTGTCCAGGAATAATTCTTCATTTTGTCTCTCTTCATTCTCCCGTTTAACAGGTATGTGACAAAGAAGATTCTAACATCAGCAGCATATTTGAAGAGGCTTGTGATTTTATAGATTATGTTGAGAAAGCTGGTCAGAGTGTTTTAGTTCATTGCTTTGAGGGGAAAAGCAGAAGTGCCACTTTGGTCCTGGCTTACCTGATGCTTAGGAAGTAAGTAAGAATATATACAATTTTATTTATGATAATTGGAACACTTGCAACTCATAAGTTTGTGTTCCTTGATAGTTAATATTATCACTCACTGCTACTAGTAGTTGGGACAATTTACTAAAAAGCTTGTGTTGTAGGAAATTCACTTTGTTAGAAGCATGGAATGCTCTAAAACGAGTTCATCGTCGATCTCAGCCCAACGATGGTTTTGCAAAGATCTTACTTGAGCTAGACCAGAAACTACATGGCAAGGTTTCAATGGAGTGGCAGCAACGGAAACCAGTGATGAAAATATGTCCCATCTGTGGCAAGAATGCTGGACTAAGTAGTAGTTCGCTTAAACTCCATCTTCAGAAATCACACAAAAAGCTGTCATCAGGGAGTGTGGATAGTGCCATGACAAAGGAGATCCAGAAGGCATTAACAGCTTTGAAGATTAGCCGAGGTGGGAGTGTTAGTCCCACACAAAGGCAGTCTCATTCAATGGTTGATGCATAAATATCTCTTGCAAATATTACGGAACATTCATTCAAGATTTTATTTTCATGTTAGAAAATTTTTAGTAAGAGTGAGCGAAAGAGTGGTTTGGAAATAGGATTAATTTGGTTAGTGATTTCTTGTAATTGGGTACTGGGGATTTTCTTTGTGTGTACATGAAAAAGAATTTGCTAGAAGAGATCAAATTTGTATAATTGCCTCTTGGAAACAATTAGTTTTTAATTATTGACTTAAAAGAGAGAAAATTCATTTTACATATACGATGCTTGATGGATTTCTAATTGATATAGTTTGTTTGATTTTTCTGAGTTATTTTAGAGACCTTGTTTAAGCATCTTAAAAAGCCTAAGCTTGTGTTTGTATTTGGATGAAGAATTTTAACAATTTTAAGAAATTGAAATAATAGTATTTGATATATTTGATTTTTTTTTTATTTTTTAAATAGTTTGTATCGACAACTCGATCTATCTTTTAACTCGGTTTGAGTTGACTTGACTTTTGACCTTGATTTACTTGTCTTGACTTTTGATTTGTGTAACGTCTCATTTAATTATTTAACGAAATTAAAGGAAACGTCACGTGATAAAAGTATAGTAGCGTAGTCTTGGGGTTCTTATCACAACCCCTACAACCTGGGCACACCACGATGCCAACATAAACCATATACAATTCTCACAAAGAGTGCAGAGTAGGGAAGCATAAAATGATACAGGGGCCGTAGCCTTAAAGAAATCGTGAGTAAAACAACTCCAGCCCAGATGGCTAAGCAGCGGACTCGCCATTCCCTTGTTGACCACGAGAACTTCGCCCATCTGCTCCCATCAATCAAATTGATGATCATCGTAAGAAGAACAACCACATACAATACAACCATACAAATAAACGGGTAAGCTAGAGCCAACACATATTCATCATACAGTCAAATACATTATCATCATCTCATATCCATATAACAATCAAGCATGTTATGACTCTTCATTCAATACACTACGACTCGACTCATCCGGATATGTATAACTTGGTCGGATTCAGCGGATGCTTGCACTTGTGGTGGATACCTCTGCTTATCCCCGAGCTGCTCGATCCTGAGCTATGTAGTACAAGTGTTATGTTGAATCAAATTTCCCTCACCACAAGGTTAGCCCTTACTGGATTTCAGGCCTCCTCCTACTCTCACCACAGGAGTCAGTCCGCTCTAGGTGAGACTAACTGGCTCCTCAGAGTGTCAGGATGCAACCTTACCTTGAATCCTTACCTAGTTATACAGATGGGGCACCACCATGGACACCCACTA
>Ga0214544_1013353_pt1 | contig 10000 bp, 4 predicted proteins | sample CNSS3metaG_FD_160074 | JGI IMG/M metagenome (GOLD analysis project Ga0214544, IMG submission 160074) | Root nodule microbial communities from cowpea collected in UCLA plant growth center, Los Angeles, California, USA - CNSS3 | ecosystem: Host-associated > Plants > Roots > Nodule | place: USA...
TTCAATGTTTTTCTCAATACATCATTTTAATTATGATAATAGTATATCCTAATGCTGATTTATACTAATTTAACTAAAGATTGATTTTAATTTCATAATTGGAATTAATCTACTTTTAAAGTCTAATTTTAAATTGGTATTCTCTTGTCCAAAACTACATAAACATACGGTTTAACCACATTTGCTGAATAAAATAAAATAGAAAAGCTGTCGCACAATAAATTATACTGTTACAGTATGAGCTTATTAAATAAGTTGCAGATGTAAATAAATAAATGTGACATGGTGTTTGGTGAAAGTTGGAAGCAATGCATGGTAGACAGCTTGGTGAGTACGTGTTGTTGCGCATGGCATTTGGGGTCCAGTTCTCTTATCTCTTAGACTCGTTGACTTTGGTAATTTTCTGCTATCAAAGTGCCAATAATTAATGAAACGTCAGAAGGGAAGTAATGCGAAAGGCTTCTCTGTTTTTCGGTGAGGTATGGAGAATACGATATGCGGAGAGTTTTCCGAAGATGGTGAAAGGTGCAAGAGGTGTTTTTATCCAAAAGATTAAACCGGAAAGGAAAAATATTGGATACGTGAGATTTATGGAAGTGGGAAAGGACTGGTTATTAGAGAAGCACCTCGGCTAGATATGGATTGATAATAAGAAATTACATCTCAATCTCCAAATTACTAAAGACAATGTTAAAGTGATGAAAATAATAGGCTTAAATGGTCTTTTGGTCTTAGTTTTGGACAATTTTTTTCACTTTGGTCTTATTTTTCAAAATGTTTTCAGTTTGGTTCTACTTTTCGTAATTTGTTTTCAATAGACTCATTTTCGTTAACTCCGTCTAAATCGTTAACGGAACAGTGCCAGTGTGGTGATTTTGTGTGACGTGAATACTGTTCAGTGACGTGTCCGTTTGCACTGTGCTGACCATTTCATTGAAATTGCGGATTCATTTTAGGGTTTAAGTTGGATTAAATTAGGTTTAGGGTTGTTTATGTAGAATTGTGGATTTGGGGTTCGAATTGAGGATTTTGTCGTCGCTTTTTGAAATTCTGAAATTTGGCCTTTCGGATCAATTTATGTCTTCTCAGTTCGTCGCTCATCTTTGGACAATTGTTGCGGAGGAAAAAATGTTTTCATCACGGAGGTATGTCCTGCTTTAGGGTATTATTTTTGGTCAGTATTGATTGGGTTTACCAAGTTCTTTGTAGTTCTAACTGTGCGCACCACTGCAATGTCTCCGCAATCGTAAATTGGGGATGAGCCTGAAACCCTAGAACCACCATGGCAGGAATTGCATGTTCGGTGAACCCAACTATTGCAAGAAGATGAAGATGCCCCACGAGACATTCGTTTTCAGCTGAACTTTAATGAAACCCTAAACCACAATGAACACAAACCCTAAATTTCAATTTAAAATCTGGGCTATGACAATGCAAACGAACATGTCACTGAACAGTATCCACGTCACACAAAATCACCACGCTGACACTGTTCCGTTAATGATTTAGACGGAGTTAACGAAAAGGAGTCGATTGAAAACAAATTACGAAAGGTAGGACCAAACTGAAAACATTTTCAAAAATAGGTCCAAAGTGAAAAAAGTCGTCCAAAACTAGGATCAAAAGACCATTTAAGCCAAAATAATATATATCGTATAGTTTCATATCATCTAGATAATCAATAGAGTAGGTGTTAATTATTATATAAAGACTTTTAAGTTTATGTTGTCTCAAGTTGAAGATATTTAAATTTGTATTTGATTTTTTTTATATTTTTATAATAGAGTGTGTTCTGAAATTGGATTAAACTCTTACATCGAAAAGTGTGGATATATTTAGGGTGAAAGGACACATGAGAGTTGTTTATATATAAATATTTTTACATAGTGTTATTTTCTGATAAACAACAATCATGATTTTTTTTTTTTGAATTTGTAGTTTTCACATTATACTTTTATGTTGATGATTTTTATCTTGTTTCTTTGATAGTAAGATGACTTTTGAGGTAAAGATGGTGGTATTGTTTATTTTGACGCATTTTTTCCATCAAATAGGCTAGCTTGAGAATTACGGGCTTTACCGAAAAAGACATAGAAACTTAGAAAATGTGAGGAGGAACTTCATATCATAATTGCATCGTATTTGGACTCTTCGAATTGTGATGAGACCTTAACCCTTATCAAAGATGAAGACACATACTTAAGGAGTATAAGCTTGTTTAGAAAGAGAGTTCCCTGATCTTTCATCATTTCATTATTTTCTATTTCTCCTATTTTGAATTTTTCTAAAGTTGATTTAAGGTGTGACTATGTTATAAGTATTGTTATTTTTATGTAAAACTCTTTCCTCTCTTTTCTTTTTTCTTTTTTTCTAATTTTTAGAAGTAATTTCTATCCTTTCTCTAAATAGATTAAGCTTGACTTATCACTCTGAACCCTGAGAATAATTAAAAAGAAATACATTAAATATTAAATGATTTAGGGTTGAAATAACAAGTATTAGTAATTTTATTAGTTTTATGAAGTAAATTGAATTAAATGTCATATATATATATATATATATAAAATTGAAGATGATAACTATTGATATTCAATGACATTTGAATAAATCACATTATCCTCGAAGGTTATTATATAAATTAGAATAAACATGGTGGAAAATAAGTAGTCAAATTGAGTATATTTCAGCACTTCATACCATATTATTGAACTTTAATACTAATAAATGTTTGTGTAGATGTGTCCACTTCAACATAACTTGCATTATAAGATTTAAAGAACTCTAACTTGTTTTTAAGGATGAATATTATTTTTTAATAATAAAATTTAGAAATAACATTTTTGAACTTAGTTGAACAAATCTCAAATTTGTTGTTCTGATTTTATAATGTATTACTACTTAGAGTTAGACTTAAAAGATAGTTACCGTTCGTTTTGAAATTTAGAATTTATGTTACGATTTTATTTTGTAAAAGATATTTTGAAATGTTGAAAAGAAAAATGATCATTTAAATGGTTTTTGGTCTCAGAATTATGTGATATAGAACTGTTGAATGGAACAATTGTAAAACAAAAACATTAATGTAAATACAGAATATAAAAAGGTGATTCAAGAGTTTATGACTTGGTAAAATAAAATTAGAATATGTCACCACTTCAGCTCATAAAAAAAATTATCAAAATTTAATTATTAAAAAATTTCAGAAAGCATACCATAACAAAGCCACCATTATACTGTTTATAACTTAAAACACAGTGGAAGAAGAGACAGGATTAAGTATTAGATCAAATAAATTATTGTGAACAATTTCACATTGGAATTTGAGGATATCATATTTTGAGGAAATGTATGTGCTTGGACAAAATTAAACCTTGAGAATTAAAGGGTCACTCATGACAGACAAATCTAATTATTTACAAGGAAATTGATCTTTCCTACATCTCTGTGTCTTCCTTTCTTATGTGACTTCTCTGCAGCTATGAAAAGCCTTAAATTGGAGAAGGTAAAATAAATTATCTGTACTTGATTGTTGAAGGTTGAAAATAAGGAATGATAAGTAACACTGAAGCACCACTAAGTTTCCTCACTGGTAGTTAGTCCTGCAATTTCTTTCAGTGGCTTCCACATAAACTTTCTCCTGATCATCACAAAAGGTGAAAATCTATGAATCTTATATTGTGTTGTTGTACAATGAATCTTATATTGTGTTCTACACTTTATAGTAAAAACAAAATGAATCTTATATACTATGTTTCATGCTGTTCTAATCAAACCCTTCTTAGTTAGACAAATTAAAGTTCTCAAGCACAAGTTTTACAGCAGAAAGCACTCATAGTTTCAAGACACAAGGAACAACAACAACAACAAAAGAAAAACTATAAAATCTAGCTACAATAACTAAAGGTTCAAAAAGTTAGCTTTACCAGTTTCCACATTCAGCAATGACCCTCACATTAGGTCTAAGTGTTGGCAGCAGAGCTAGGAACTGCAGTTCTGCCTTAGAGAGAACCTGTGCAACACAACACATATTAATTAAGGGAACACATAACAAAAGAAGATGACAGTGACTTATACCCTGTAATTGTGTGTTAAGTAAATTGTTAATGGAAAACAAGTGAAGAAGTAGTGCCATAATCCTCACACCTTGGCTTCAAGTATCCACACCACCAATCCTTTGGCATTCGGTGGCAATGATTCTAATCTGAAATCAACTTCTGGAGGATAATACCACCTTGCTATTGGCTGCTTTCCAACATGAGCCTGAGATTCATCACAAAACCATTTGCAATTACAGACTATAACACACATCAAAAAAAACCAAGTTGTTCAGAATAACACAAGCGTGAGTTTAAGTCTCACATTGAATAAAAGTTACAAAGTTAAACACAGTATAAAAACAAAAATCCATAAATCCAATTGATTCGATCTGAAGTCCTACCATAGAATCGATGTAAATCATCATACATTCGAGATATTGTCCGTTTTAGAACATGTACTCCATCACAATTTTGTCTTTATAAGGTATCTCAATAAATAAAAAAAGGAAAGGATATTTAACCTGTCTTAGAGTTCGATTTCTAAACGAGTTTAGACTATTGAATGTGGTATGACCAGTAATATTTCGAGGATTTGGATTAAAAGTAGTGTCGATATGTGACATATATATAATCTCTCTAGTGAACCCCTATAAAAAAAACTCATCACAAGTAAACATGGTTAAGCAACCAGAAACAAACAAGAGTGGTGTGAAAAAAGAACTGACAGGGCAAACAGGGTGAATCTTGGTGAGGGTGGTTTCAGGGTCACCAAGGCCACGAGCAGAGAGGTCAAGGAAATAGTAGCCCTGACGTGTGAGACGAGACAAGTAACGCCCCTCATAGCCTCCCTCATGAGGAGGGTATATTGCAAGTGCTTTGTGCTCTTCAACATCTGAAAGCCAACGATCAATATCAAGCCATATCAAGTCCCCTCCAACGAAGTCTCCAATCCCTCTACACTGCACAACTCCTACCCTTCTTTTCCAACCATTTTTTCCTCTCCAACTCTTCATCGCTCCAACAATTTTTCTTCCCATGAAACTGTTTCTCACTGATTGCTGCACCTTCTTTGTGTGGTCAACATTGCTCAAGCAGGTTATTGCTCCCCCATAACCCAAGCTACCACCACTGCATGACATGTTTTTTTCTTTTTTTCTATTTGATTGAGTGCTCTTTTGTCACTGATGTGCGAGGTTGGTTATTGGAGAATGAGGTTCATGGTGTTTTTTGGAAGATAGAAGAAAATGTTAGCTTGCATTAGTAGCAGAAGTTCGTGACAAACTAAGTGTTGTGTGAATTGTATGGTGGAGAAATGAGATAAAGTGATCACTGATGCAAGGTTTGTCTTCACTTGAAACCTTTTATTGGAGATTATAGCATGTGGTATAGCTTCACTACTATTTCCCCTAAAAATATAATAATGTATTCACACTCCAAATTTGTGGTAGTAGTAGCATTGGGATCATTTCTTGCTGAAATTGTTTTGCCAGTGAAATCCAAAAGAATTAAAAGAAAGTTAAGTTTTTTATCATGCTACTTATGTTTGATTTCAGACTATATAGCTATAAAGAAGATTTTATTAACAGCATGAAACTCGTTTTAATCATATCAAGGATTTATAAAGAGTTAGTCTCCATCTAAAATATTATACTCTGTCTAAAATATGACAAAATAAGACTTGGACTGTAATGTGTTTCAATTCCTTCCAAAAAATAAAAAATAAATAACGAATGAATTGAGAATTACTGGTAAATCTCACATATGGTGTTACATGACAAAAACGGAGCAGTTTCTTTCTGCACCTCCAAATTTCATCCTGCACCTCATATTTTAAAATTTTAATTTTACCCTTTTTTATTTTGAATTCTAAAATACAAAATTAAAAAACATTTCAAAATTTACAATTCATAATACAAAAATTATATTTCCATTTATATATTTAGAAATATTTTTAGGTTATACAATTTAAAATATAATTTTTATATTTCAAATTGTATATTTCATGATATAAAATAAATAATGCATTCTAAATGTACGACGAAAATATATTTTTCTAATAAAATAAAAGAGATGCGGCACAGGTGGAAGAAGATAGGGGAGAGAGGGTGCGCAAGTGGAAGAAGAAGGAGATGGAGAAAAAAAAAACTAAGAGCAGATAAGTCATTTAACATGTCTATGGGGTTGGAGGCTGATATCCATGGAGGTGCAGGAAGAAGTGGCCCGACATAAAAAGTAGACCTATAAATGCCCAATCCAATGAATTCTAGGCCTAAAATCCTAGTCCACCTGACAAAATTGTGTTTGAATTTAGTCTTCTTTCTTGTATGTGTACCGATGCTAATTAAATTTGGTCTTTACAAATAAGAAGTTGTTAAACGAGATTCCATAGAAGTGTTATCATTTTTGTGTTATTTATTTAATTATTAGTGTTGGTAAATAACTTTGTTGTGCATAGGGTGTCAAAGCGGGTATTGTCTATTGGGTCGGTCTGCTAGGCTACCTAGAGAAAGATAAGTTGAGTTGAAATTTTTAACTTGTTGATCTGTTTTGATTTAATCCATCTAATCCGTCAAACTAACAGGCCAAAAATGGGTAATTCGGTCTTTGGTTCGCTGATCCGTTTTTTTTTAAATAAAAAAATTAAATTTTTGTATAAATATAAATATGTAATACTATTATAATTTAAATCATTAACACTTACAAATTAAGTTTTAATTATTAGTTATAATAGAGTAATTTAATATGTAAATATAATAATTATTTTAATTTATTGAATTAAATATATTAATTGATCAATTAAAAGTTTAGAAAATATTTATATAATTAAATATCTTTTAAATATTTATTTATAAGTATATATATAAAAAATTATAAATAAAAATTTAAAAGAAATAAAAAAATAAAAATAAAAGTGGTAGGCCAGTCCTGTAGCGGGACAAATTGTAGTTTCTGACCCGTTTTGCAGTGAGAACCTAATCCATTTTTTACGGGCCAAAAGTGAAGCAGGCCAAAACAAACCAGATTGACCCGTTTTGCCATCCTAACCCGTTTTGCCATCCTAATCGTACATTTTATATCACTATATATAGTGGAAATGTTAATATGTTCGTAAGTAAATTGTGTTAATCTTTATAAATGGAAGACTTTCAAAACCATTCTTTCTAGAATTATAAATAAAATGTAATGCTAATTGATAGCGTTGAATATTATGTGTGTGTGTGGCGAGTGATAATAAATGAGTTGGTAATTTCAAAAAATTGTAAGAGAAAAAAGAAGTAAAAAAATAATATTATGAAATTTGATCATTTATATAGAAAAAATAAACAGAGCCTTGGAAGTGGAAAAAAAAAATACTATGGAGGAGGTACTGCTCTTATGGGCCAGCAAAAGAGCTCCTTCGCAGCCTCCTTTCGGCAATTATAAGCAGCTCAAAAAGTTGGATTTGGTGGATTTGGGGGAAATTACGTAATTTTTTAGTTTTTTTAGAAATTTTGTTTTGGAAATTCACTATGCTACAAAGGTAAAATATCATTTTGAAAAGTTATGACAGTGTAGCTATAATAATTATGGGGTGTAAGAAGAAAAAGCATCGAAATATAGTAAAGGTTTGGTAAAGCATAAAATACTAAAATCCTTTTAGTTTTTGTTGTTGATTTGCATGTGCACCAATTTAGGATGCTTTGGATTGGAAACTAGGTAAGTATTCTTTCTTTGAATAATGGTTAATATGAAAAGGTAGTATAGAACAAGTCTTCAAAGTTGCAAAATCAAGGTCTAATTAAGGTTACATTTTCCTTGTAAGCAAGCAACAATGTTTGACGAGTCACTTTGTTCCACGTTATCAAGCTCATGAATGTCACTTCAAACATTATATACTCATTGCAGGTTTTTTTTTCTCAAACTGGTGCAATTCTTTTGCCAATTTCCTAAAATGGTGCAGTTTTTTTTTTTAATTCCCGGCAGAGTTAAGTCGTGAGAAAATGGCACGATTTCATCTTGAAGAAGTCGTGCCAAAATAAGGCGATTTTAATTAAAATAAGCTGAAGTCGTATCAACATGGAGAGACTTCTGTGTTATGAAGAAGTCGTGCCATATTCAGACGACTTTAATTAACATTTTAAGCAAAGTCGTGCCAATATGGAAAGACTTCAATATTAAATTGTTAATGAAGAAGTCGTCCCATATTGGAGAGACTTCAGTGTTGTATTGATAATGAAGAAGTCGTACCATATTGGAACGACTTTAGTTCGAATAAAAAATAAATATTTTTTAGTCATATTAATTAGTTAAATAATAATGCATATAAGTAATTAAAAATTTCATGATGATTTTGGTTTCTTATAATAGCGCATGAAAGTTATCTATGAGAGCCTGTGCCACAAGGAGGTCTTCTTCGGTGTCGTCTAGGTCTTAATTGAGGGCTCTGAGCAAATGAAAGGATGATCAAATAGCCATTACATCAGTACAAGGTAGGTGAAGATAATGATGATGACGATCCAGTTCAGAGCTCTCAATTAAAACCTAGACGACATCGAAGAAGACCTCCTTGTGGCACAGCTCTCATAGATAACTTTCATGCGCTATTATAAGAAACCAAAATCATCATAAAATTTTTAATTACTTATATGCATTATTATTTAACTAATTAATATGACTAAAAATATTTATTTTTTATTCGAACTAAAGTCGTTCCAATATGGTACGACTTCTTCATTATCAATACAACACTGAAGTCTCTCCAAAATGGGACGACTTCTTCATAACAATTTAATACTGAAGTCTTTCCATATTGGCACGACTTTGCTTAAAATGTTAATTAAAGTCGTCTGAATATGGCACGACTTCTTCATAACACAGAAGTCTCTCCATGTTGATACGACTTCAGCTTATTTTAATTAAAATCGCCTTATTTTGGCACGACTTCTTCAAGATGAAGTCATGTCATTTTCTCACGACTTACCTTTGCCAGGAATTAAAAAAAAAACTGCATCATTTTAGGAAATTGGCAAAACAATTGCACCAGTTTGGAAAAAAAAACCCTCATTGCAAGTGACATCATTTCACATACTCACTCAAGCATCATTTGTGCATTGCAAACAATCAAAACTGAGAATTATTTGCTTAAGTGTGACTTAAGGGAAAACACTTAGCAAATAAAAACTCATTACTACTACTCAATCAAAACGCCTTAATTTCGCTCCAAGTAACGTTGTGGCCTCCAATGATGTTATTGTTTCATATAAGAGACACTTTAAATTACTTCTAATTTGTCTACATTGTATTTAGGGATGTCAACGGGGCGGGTAGGGTACGGGTAGCAGCTCCCCCGTACCCTACCCGTTGGATAAATATTCGCCCCGTACCCATACCCATATCCGTTGGGTATCCGTTATGCGGGTACCCGTCTATTTTTTTCATATCCGCGGATATCCACGGGTACCCGCGGGTATTTACAAAAATATTTAAAAAATAAATATTTAACCATAATTAGTGTTTGAATCAACAAGTCTCCTTTCTCCGATTGATTCTTGAAAAATAAACAAATAAAAAATCACTACCAATTTATATTGTAGTTTATTTTTGAATAAAATATTAAAGAAATTACTAACTTTATCAATGTCCACCTCTTGCAACATTGTATAAAATTTCATGTTGTCTAATTTTAATCTAGAAGAGCCTTAAAATATAAGAAGTTCAGTAAAAATTTCTAACAATCACTTAATTAAAATATCTAATTAAAAGTGTTAATTTCATTACCTTCCATGTTGGTCCATAACCACTCTTAGAGACACATGAATGCCTCCCCATATCTGGAAGTAATTTACTCCTTTGTCGGGTGAAAATCTGACCACCATTATTGAATGAAGACTCATAATATTTTTTACTAATATATATATATATATATATATATATATATATATATATATATATATATATATATATATATATATATGTATTTTTTT
>Ga0214544_1013354_pt1 | contig 9999 bp, 9 predicted proteins | sample CNSS3metaG_FD_160074 | JGI IMG/M metagenome (GOLD analysis project Ga0214544, IMG submission 160074) | Root nodule microbial communities from cowpea collected in UCLA plant growth center, Los Angeles, California, USA - CNSS3 | ecosystem: Host-associated > Plants > Roots > Nodule | place: USA...
ATCAAATGATGAGTGGAAAAGGGCTGAAAAAATGTGTGAGTTCTTAAAGCCATTTTATGTAATGACTAATTTGATTTTAGGTTCTTCTTATCCAACTTTAAATCATTACTTCATGCAAGTTTGGAAACTTGAATGTTTGTTGCGAGAAAATGCAAAAAGTGGTGATCCGACGATTAAAGATATGTCGTTTTAATTGGTTAATAATTAAATGTATGTTATATCGTATGTTATTGCATGATCAATGTCTATTTTTGTTGAATTTTGCGTTTCTGGGAATTTTTCCAGAAACCGCCTGGCGAGTGATGAACTACCGCCAGGCGACACATGCATTTTGCCTATTTTTCTGAGTTCCTAATAGGAACCGCCTGGCGGTGAGCTTAGTGCCGCCAAGCGAAGCAAGCCCCACCACCCATTTTTCTGGGTTGATCATGAACTGCCTAGCGGTGAAGAACACCCGTCAGGCGATGCTTTTCGTTTTTATTTGATTTTCGGGTTCTGCATGTTTTGGGTTGCTTTGGTTCGGTGGAAAAGGAATTTTAAGAACATTTGGACCAAAAAGGAAGGGATTAATTGTGAAAAGTCATAGTAGTGCGATAAAATAAAATGAAATTGGCTATGAATGAATGTCAAGGTGGAAGAATTGGGGTTTTCGGAAATTGTATAACAAATTGCGTAATAAACTACAAACTTATTGGATGAATTGTGATCCTAAACCTTTGAGTGGTGAGTATTGAGTCGAAACTGAAGGAAATCGGGATGGTTGGGCTAGTTGAGGTTCGTAGGCGCAAGGGAAGGGTTGTTGTGTTCCTGGAACTGCAGGAACCGCTTGGCGGCACCGAATTGGCCGCCAGGCGCCACACCAGAGGTGCATGGTGTGTTGACTAACGAAAAACGTTGTTTTTCGTACTTTTCGGGCAACAGTAACCGTCAGGAGGTAGTTTAGTCCTGCCGAGCGCCAGTCGTCTGATTCTGGGCGCTAGGCGCCACCAATTTTTCTAGTTCGCGTAGTTTTCATAAAACTACATTTTCCGATTCGTTAACCGTTCGATTTAGGTGAAATTTTTACAGGTGGTCCACAACATGTAGTTCTTCACTTTGAACGGTGGAGATTTGATTTGGAGGTAAGTAGCTAGAGATATACATTACTTAATATTGCTGATTTTGGATTTTGTAAAATACATGAAGAAGCCCTTGATTAGTTCAAGTAACTTCTAATGAAGCATAATTGGGTTATGTGGTAATTCTGTATCAATTTGAATGTTCCTTTGGGTTAGTCAAATGTGGAGAATTTTTTTGGTGAAGGCATGTGTGTCAATATTAAATTGCATCGGTGCGTAAGATCATGTTTGAGCATGCTTGGGATGGTCTATACGACTAGGGGATGAATGCACATGTGAGATGCTATAAGGCCTAGAACATTAAAGATGACAATGCTTTTCATTAGGGGTACTCTAGAATGAGAGCAACCTGTGTGAAGTGTGCTTAAACCTGAACTAAAACCAATAATGTGCAAGTACTGGTGTAGTGATTGGTGGTACGTTTCCCTCGCCAGGCAATCTAAAAGCGGCAGCTCCTAGCGGACGTGTCCCCCGCTAGGCAATTTTGCTGTAGCAGATTGGTGTTATGCTTGCTATGATGTGCGTGATCTACAAGGCTTCTAGGATATCTTAAAGGTCGGCTTGTTGGTGTTCCTTGAGTTGAGCTCGAAATGGCATCCCTCGAGTTGAGCTCGGGATGGCGGATGAACACGAGGAACCCTTGAGTTGAGCTCGGGTTGGCGAGTGTTGCCGGTGTGAGTGTGCTGGTTGTGGCCAGTACGGATGGGTCCAGATAGATTGCCCTCCTCAATAGTTGACTAACGAGTTTGGTAGTCTTGTAACGTTACGAATTATGTTCGTATATGGGAACTCCACCTGGCGTTACAGTGTATGATCCGTAGCATGGTTACCTGCACGTGCTCTATCGGTTGTGGCCAATAGGTATGGCAACAAGACACCTTGAGGTACCCACTAGAAGATGTAGAACACGAATAACATAGTGGTGGCCATGTGATGTGATATCAAAAGATGGAATTCCTTTGGTGTGATTGTGTGATTGGTATATTTGTGTCATATATATATATATATATATGTTTATTTTGTTAGCTCACCCTATTTGCTTGTGTTTGGCGATGATCGTGTACGCGGTACACAGGAGCAGATGATGTTGCAGGTGGATCTGGTGAGGCTTAGCAGCGGAGCAGGGAAAACTCATGGGAATAGTTTTATAGAGTTTTATCATTTATGGTTTTGGATTAAAGATGTAATCTATTATGAGACTGTTTTGGTATTTCATTGAATTTTGAGAAGATTTGAACTCAAAGTTATCTTTATTATGAAATAAATTATTTGAAATTTTCCGCGTTTTTGGGAAATGGATTTATAATTAATGCGTTTTTATTTTCTTATTTTATTTTTTTGTTTAAACTCGTAATATCCTAACAGGATGTTACATTTGGTATTAGAGCAATGGTTTTCAAAAGATTTTTGGGCATTGGGGAGTCAGCTTGACGCGTTTCAATTGTATCTTGTGTGTTATGGTTAAGTTCTAATGCTTAACTCTATATGTTTAAGCTTAGTAACAATGTCCTTGCTAGGTTTTGTTGAGCAGGCAAGGAATGTTGCTGGTGAGGCTCAGGAAAAAGTGACGCTCTTACCGGGTTTTGGTGAACAGGTAAGGGTGGGGCTCTTGTCGGGTTTTGTTGAACAAACAAGAGTTGTGTTTGTGAGGATCAAGGAAAACAACACTCCTACCGGGTTTGTGTGAGCAGGTACGGGTTGGACTCTTGTCGGGTTTTGGTGAGCAAGCAAGGGTTGTTGTTGTGAGTCTCAGGGTATGCAACGCTCTTACCGGGTTTTGGTGAGCAAGTAAGGGTGATACTCTTGCTGGGTTTTGATGAGTAAGCAAGAGTTGTTGCTTACGGGTCTTAGTAGAAGCAGCGCTCTTACTAGGTTTTGGTGAGCAGGTAGGAGTGGTACTCTTGCTGGGTTTTGGTGAGCAGGCAAGGGTAGTTGCTTATAAGACCTAAGGAAAGTAATGCTCCTACCGGATTTTGGCGAGCAGGTAAGGGGTATTACTTGTCTTTCCCAATGCGTTGGTGCGCAAGGGGAGAGGTTCTTTCCAAGAAACGTTGGTGTGCAGGAAAGGAACTTGTGAACTGGAAGTATTAAGAACAGAAAATGTCTTGGTAGAGTGATGAGGGTGCACACTCATGACTATATCTGAGATAGTTTCCCTTCTTAATTCTAAAGGTTTTGGTAAACGAGAAAGGTGATAGGATGAGTTTGTCTTTTATACTTTCTTGTTATGTTTACGTTTTTGTGATCTGTGTGTGTTATCTGTAATGGTTGACTACAGAATCAAGGTCAAACTTGATCTGTTTGTTTTGCAAGAGTTGGGTAGGGATTTTAAGAAAATCTCTTGATAGAAGATGTGAGTACGCAGAAGGATATCTCGGTGGGCAAGGAAAGATAAGTTGGTTTGATGAGCCTAAGAGCGACGTTAGGACCCAAAAGCAACGCATTAGGCAAGGGGATCTTCAAGAATGAGTTCTTGGGACTAATACCTCAAGTGTTGCGAGAGGAATTGAATTCAAGGGTTAGAATAAGGAGAGGTGTTCAAACGTCTATTGGTGTCGCGAAGTTGGGAAGTTAAATTGGTACTACTCTCTAGTATAGGTCTAAAGTTGGAGGTAGTAAGTGGTGAAAGTACGAAGCAAAGGTTAAAACAAAAGGGTAGAGACCAAGAGGGATAATCTCAAGTTAAAGGTAAGTTGAGGCAGAGCTCGGATGATTAAATCGAAACGGGAAGACCAATCTGGTGGTGAGAATACAGTGAGTTCAAGGTTTTATACCTAGGTAACTCATAGGAAGTAGTTGAAATTTTTCAACAAGGACCGCGATTCAGGTCAAGAGTATAAGGGACATCCTAATGAGGGTGGCTCGCAAGAGAGACAAGTTTGAGTTGGGACATGAGATGAACAAATTCTCGTATAAAAAGAAGAGCTACAACGTAAGTCGTTCTTAAGGGAAGCAAGATGATAAACGGTGATGGACTGATTGAAGCAAACAAGCACATTCAAGGATACAAGGTTTAAAAGTAGTACCTGAGAGGTGAATTTTGTGTTAATGGAGATCGTATACTTTGGGTTGTGCCATAAGAGATTTGGGTTCTGATAGTCTGCAAAGGGAGTTGGTAGTGAGAGGTTGGTTTTTTTTTTCGACTATAGTTACGGCCAAGGGAGAAGTATTCTCGTATGGTGGGCTACTGGGGATCAAAGGATTCAACCTCGAGATTAACTGGAAATCAACTCCTTTGTGTGATTGGGACAGAAACGCAAGGAAAATTGGTTATTCCCTGCTTTCCTTCCCTGATCGAGGGGATACCAACAAAGTGGCGTAGATGACACAAAGGAGATAAATCGACCGTGGAGTACTATTTGTTGATCAAGAGGAAAGAAGGGGGCAGAACATCATGGCAATTCGAGTCGACTAACAACGATGGATGAAATATAAAGGCAAGGGATTGCAATTGCGAAAGATTTCTTAAACGCGTTTCTGAAGAAGGTGCTATAATTTTCATCTATAAGTGATGGGGTTCACTACAACGTTGATGTGTGAATCAAAACTAAGAGAAATTGTCTTTAATGGGATAGTTTCTACTGAGGGTGTAAAAATTAAAGAAGCAGGTTGTAACATCTCGTCCAGATATTACGAATTTATTAAAATAAAGTAAAGTAATTAATTTCATTTTGATTAATAATACTCCATTTCCCAAAAACACGGGAAATTTAGATCTTTATTACTTTACCAAGAAGTCCATAAATACAAAACTGCAAATGTAATCAAAATATTCCATGAGTCTTTACAATCCATTTCAAATAAAGTAAAGAAAACATTAACAAAAAGATCCCATGGTCATCCCCTCTCCGCAGCTAAGCCTCACCATCTGCACCTGCATCATCACCTGCTCACGTGTACCGCATACACGATCATCGCCAACCACAAGCAGATAGGGTGAGCTAACAGTTGAAACACACAAAAATATACCAACATACATATACATGTATAACCAATACAGATAATATAACAATAACACAAACTCTTTCTTTATACTACATGTCCACAACCATATAAAATATCATTTCTTTTCCCACGGAACCTTACTCCATTACCATCACATGGCCACCACCATGTACACCGATGCACCTAGTGGAAGACTCGTTACCTTCCCTTCACATGGCCACAACCATGTTAGCAGCCATCTACATCTCCTATTAAGTATCTCAAGTTGCCTTGCTTCCACACCTATCGGCCACAACCGATAGAGCACGTGCGGAAACCATGCTACGGATCACACACCGTAACGCCAGGTGGAGTTCCCAAATACGAACAAAGTTCGTAACGTCCCAGGACTACCAAACTCGTCAGCAACCACTGAGGAGGGCAATCCAAGTGGACCCATCAGTACTGGCCACAACCAGCACACTCACACCGGCAACACTCGCCAACCCGAGCCACCACTCAAGGGTTCCTCGTGTTCATCCGCTATCCCGAGCCACAACTCAAAGGAAGTCATTGCGGGCCACAACCCATAGAATGCCACGTGCTTAATCCTTGTCCCGGGCAACAACCCAAGGATACGTTCTGGGCCACAACCCATGGAACACCAGCAAGCTCACCATTAAGACACTCTAGAAGCATTATAGATCATGCATCAGCATCCAAGCATTATAGATCATCCAACCAATTAGAAAGAATTAAATATCTAATGAGTACATTAACTAGATTCACTCTAGGAAGAAATAATTTGGATGCAATTTTAGGTTCCCAAAAAGAAGTGTACTGAATAGAGAAGGCATAGGTTATGCAGAACAAGAAAATCAACTTGGTAGTCGACTAGAGTCAAGGAAATTCATTAACTTGAGTAAACAATCTTCTATTGTATGCTTTTATTGTTGTAAACCTGGTCATACATCAAATAAATGCTACTTTAAGAATTATGGTGTTCCTAAGGGTAAATATAAATGGATAGCTAAAGAATCAAATGTTTTGTCTAACATGAAAGGACCCAAATTCAATTGGGTACCTGCATCATCTCTTTAAATTGTTTTGTAGAGTTTATGAAAAGCCTAATGATCAATGTGATATTATTTTTTGGGTTGCACAAGTAAAGATAAGTTTGAATCACTCCCTACCTCAATAATGATGAGTAAAACAACTTTTAACACTTTTTGATGATGTTTCTTAGGACATAAAGATTAATCTTTTACTACCAAAAGTGTTTCTACAAATACAAATTGTGTTGTTACATCTATGTTGCTATTCTTCAACATTTTAATGAATTAGGCATACTTAATTTCGCATTTACAGCATAAAAATTTGCATCAGATTTTACCATTCTACAACAAATAAAGTTGACTATCTAGTTAACTATCATTTTCATACTACACCAAATTTGTCACCACTGCACCAATTTTTTCTGTTTCTACATTACATAGTCAACTTGCTAGTTAACTAGTCACGCATTTTTCATATTTCATGTGGCATATTTTGAAATTAGTCGACTACATTTGTACCCTAGTTAACTATGTTTGCAACAAACTTGGTTTAGTAAAGTTTTTTTGATAACTTTCAAATTAATTTCAAAAGCCATAAACAATAGTACTAAATCCCTAAATAAGATCTGAACCCTAAATCCCCATTCTCTAATTGTTTTCAAAATTCCCAATCTCTTTAAAACCCTAATCTTGAGAAGTTGTAGTAAGTTACCAATATTCCTTTTTCATTGTGCCATTTGAATTGTGTTGTTGTTACTCATCCTTCCCGCAACCTTCATATATGTTTGAGGAAGAAGAAAAGAAATTTGTCGCTGCCATTGTTGATGATGAGGAAGGATCTCCACAAGCTGAAATGTCCGATTAATGGGATTGTAATCTTTCTATCTTTCTCCTTTTGTTTTCATTTTGGTTTAAATTGGTGTTAACATGTACACTGCCTGATCTAGTTTCAGTAGCGTAAATAGGATATCTCTTTTGCCTATAATTGAGGATATTAAAAAGATATGCGCGTGGGTTGTACGAGTCGGGCCTTTACGGGCCAGTAGGCTCAATATCACGACTTACCACACGTATTTTTTGCAGGTCGGCCCGTCAGGCCATGCCCACATTACAACCCTTTTCCACATCCATATTTATATTTGTGCTTCATAGATTAAATTCCACTTTTTAAGATGATGTCAAAGTTATATAAAGTTTGTGCAAATAATATTTGTTATTTGTTGTTTTATTGTGCGACTTGTTACTGAACAACCCACTATTGTATGTCACACACTCAAGATGTATATGCCTTGGTGTGAATAAAGTGTATTGGAGATTTCATATTGTCATATTGACTAAAGATAAACTGGATTTATAGTATATAAGTAATTGCAAATCTTATTTTACAGACAAATTTTATAAGATTGAGTCAGACTTAAAGTCCACTTCATTTTTCATTTCAAATGGTGTTAAAATTTGATTCCATGGATATTGTACCCGTCCAGAAATAGTGCGTCGATATATTATCGATGATAGGGTGATGATCAACAATGAACAGAGATATGAAATGGCATCGCCATCAAGCCGACACTTGAGCAAGGATGAACAGAGGTGAAGAGTTGTATCGCCATATAGCTGATGTCAAGGAATAGGGAAAAAATTCAAGTCAAAAAGCACGTCTCCACATAGTCGAGGTTATTGTGGCAATCCAAAAGGATGTCTCCACAGACTTGAGGTCATTGGAGGAATCCAGAAGGATGTCTCCATAGAGTCGAGGTCATTGTAAAAATCCCGAAGGATGTCTCCACAGAGCTGAGGTCATTGTAGGAATCCAGAAGGATGTCTCCATAAAGACGAGGTTATTGTAGAAATCCAGAAGGATGTCTCCACAAAGTCGAGGTCATTGCAAGAATCCAGAAAGATGTCTCCATATAGTCGAGGTCATTGTAAAAATCCAGAAGGATGTCTTCCTAGGACCGACGCCACTTAGGGTAGTTGGTTGATGGTTCAAGATTTACGAGGATATCACCATAGTACCGATCTCTCTGTAAGAAGCTAGGATTGAGGAGATGGTGGACGTGAAGATAGAAAATATTTAAAGGAAGGTACATTAGTTATTATTTAGGGAAATATTCTAGTTGTTATTTAAGGGAACACTACAAAACACCATTTTTGCTTCATAATATGACGGTTATAGAAAACTGCCATATGACGGTTTTAATATGGCGGTTATAGAAAACTGTCATAATTTGCTTCATAATACGACAGTTCTATAACTGCCACATTTTGTATGCAAAATATGGCATTTGAAAACGCCATTATGCTCCCATTACACTTTCGTTTTCTAGTGGCGCCATCTTTCCCTCCATAATACTTTTTTTTTTTTACTTCTCATTTAATTCTATCTTTTTTATTACACAGAAAATCGAATTTTAATGGGATAAATGCACACACAAAACATAAAATTGACTCATGTAAGACAACCTACAAAATCCTCTCTATCAACCCCAATAGCTGTTTCGTTTCCACACTCTTCACACCTCACAATTTTCCACTCTCGCACCTCGCAGTTCCCAATCCTCGCCGACTCCACCCTCCTCGCCGCAGGAGATCACCATGCAGTTTCCCACTCCTCGCACCTCGCTGTTTCCACTCCTCGCACCTCGCACCACCACACCATTCTTGTTGTTTCCGCTCCTCGCACCAAGGCGCCGAAGATTGGGACTCCCTTCGCCACACTGATTGGGAACCAGCAAAGCGTTGAAAATCTCTAGCAACTACGACGACAATGTCGAACAGGGTTTCGTCGCGAGCCATTTCTCCGCTGCCCAAACTCTCAACCAATCGAGCACACTAGCAGTCGCCACGGAGCATTCGTTGTGCATTTCCTCATTTCCGACACGGACAAGGTCCTTCCACTTCTTTCCCTCTATTACGATTTCGTTTTTGGTTGGTTTGCACTTTGATTAGTGACTAATGTGCGACTCGTATTGTTTGCTCTGATTATTGGGTTAATTAGTGGGAAACATAAAAGTTGTGATTTTGATTGCCAGAAGGCATGAAAATGCTTTGTTTTGGCGCTTTTGTTTGATGTTTATGGCTGTTGATATCATGGTTAATACTAGGTTTCTAGCATCTATAACGGATTTTGTTTGTTGTGGACTGTTGGAAGAGGTTGGTATTTTTTGGATGAAATAAGGAACTGGGTTAATGTTTTATAAGGCCCCATGGTCTAGTGTTGTGTTTTTATAAGGTAACTTGTCCTGTGTTTGATGGATTTTGAAAGCACCAAAGAATCTAATCTTGTATTGTTTTAACTTTTCTAAGACTAGTCATGTGAATCTCTGTGTAGTGGATTTTGAAATGATAGAAGTGGAAGTAAGGATTCAATGGCTGTAAAAAAATGGTGCTTGTTCTTGTTATGTGTTTTTTTACCTTTCAGATAAACAATTTTCATTCTGTGATTTTTTGTCTAAAGAAGGAACAAGGGTCTGTTTGCTTTTCCATCGAAAACCAATGTTATATGAGTAATTTCAACGTCTCTTTGAAGCTTGGATCAAAAACCAAACACGTTAGAATGTTTGGAAGATGAGAGAGTCTTTGAAGTATAGTCATTTCATCAGTTTCTGAATTTCTATTGAATTAATTACTTTTGTTTGTTCTATTTACTATGATATTTATGAACTACAATTAATAGATTGTTAGTTACATTTGAGAAGGTTTAAAGGGTTCTTCTAGGCTATAGTGAGAAGTGGAGAAAGGTATCTCTTTTACCATGTAGTGATTGGATGATTCTTGATGAGAATGATACGTTTTTCTCATTGTCATCATGTTGAATTTAAAAGTTCCATGTTAGATATTCACTTTCATAATGTGTCCTATATTACAAACACTACCGAGTTACTGTTATGCCTGATCTTTAC
>Ga0214544_1013359_pt1 | contig 9994 bp, 2 predicted proteins | sample CNSS3metaG_FD_160074 | JGI IMG/M metagenome (GOLD analysis project Ga0214544, IMG submission 160074) | Root nodule microbial communities from cowpea collected in UCLA plant growth center, Los Angeles, California, USA - CNSS3 | ecosystem: Host-associated > Plants > Roots > Nodule | place: USA...
AAAATAAATAAAAAAAAAATATTATATATATATATATATATATATATATATATATATATATATATATATATATATAATATCAATCATGTATTAAATCATTTCTATGAGATTGTTTTATTCAAATTGATCTTGTAAAGCTGAAATTACCATTCAATAAAAATATATGTATAAACTAAAACACAATTCAATGTAACAAACTACATTTAAGATTCTACTAGTTTCAAACCACCATTTAAAATTATTTTCAAATTTCAAGTGCCAATTTCTTTAAATTACAAGTGATGATTTAATATTCAATCTCACGTCCAAACTCACAAAAATTTAAAATTTTCATAATATAAATATAAATATTCAATTTTTGTTTCTTTAGTTTTAATCATGTATCCATGTAAAGTTATTTCACTAAGATAATTTATTTCATTTGTGGGTTATGCTTTAAGAAATCACTAAAAAATATTGTTTTAGAAACATTAATGTTTTAGAGTTAAAACTGGTTTGAATAAAAAAAATTCTTAAATAATTTGTCGTGAAATATGACATTTATTTCTTTTATAAAAATGTTAAAATTTGTCATCTAATTCATTTGAGTTAAATGTAATTTAAATGAACTGGGTTCACCTACTCAGAAACTAAATAAATTTAAGTCAAATTGAAATGAATTGACTCATAATCCATCAATAGCAATTATTTTTTATCCTTTTATCATTTTTTTCGTAAGTTTTTTTTATTGTAATTATTTATTATTTTTAATTATTATGTAGAGTAACATTTTGTTTTTTCAAAGACTACAATACAATGTGTATATTAATATTTAAATAATTTAGATATTTGATTTATCTACTTGTCAAATGTAAATTGATAATATAATTTTTAATTAGTATATTTATAATATTATTTATCAATCATGTGAACAATTGATTGTATTACTATATAAAAAGACAAGTAAAATTAGTCTACATTTATTACATTATAATTAATGTATAAAAAAAATGGAAATAACATACACATGCTGATGCTTAAGTGACTTAACTTACTTAACCCACAACTTATGGTAAGTTAAGCCTAATCACAATTTTTTCTCAAAAAAAATAATTACACAATTCAATTTTAGTTTGACTCTACGAACTAACTTGTGAGTAAAATTGATTTAGTTTCATATCAAAATTTTATTCTAAATTAAATTGGTCTGAGAATAATTCTTAAATCATCTATTATTATGAAGTGAAATGTGATTTAATAATAATGAAAATTCAAGTGAAACATTTACAAAGGTAGCTGAAAATATAATATAAATATAAATATACATGTAAAAGAAAACCTTTTTAAAAATTTGAAAACAAAGACTCTAGCGGTATACAAATTTTTATTCTTTTTATTTTATAAGGTTTATCTTTATTTTTAAATATTTGAATACTTTTTAAAATTGACAATAAGTAAAAATTATATCATAATGTATAATATACTACCATTTTAAATACAATTAATATTCAGTAAATTTATTTATTATAATTATATTTATAACAATATACAAATTCCATAATCCGTCTTATATTTATTTTGTTTTTCTAAGACGTGAACATAAAATTCATCGAAAAAATAATGACGAAGAGATAAAATAGTACAAAAGACCTTCCACCTCTACTTAATAACAGTTTCATAATTTTTTTTATTGCTGTAATCAACTTCAAATAAAAGTATTATTATAAACGAAAACAATATACTAAATAAAGTATTTTCTTATATATTAAATAATTTAATATATATTATTTATTGGTATCAATATAATAACTAAAGTCATATACAAAAAATAATAATAATAATATATTGTATTTAATATATCCAAAATTAAAAATAATATAAACATTAAATTTGCGGTGCATGCTTCCTTCCAAGTAGAAAAATAATATTTAGCGGCAATTAAATAAAGTAACGATTGAAATAATGGTTAAATAAAATAAAATAAAATAGTTATTTGATTATTATTTTAAAAATGAGTTTTTGTTCGAAGTATAAAATTTTGTTAATTAAATTCTGATAATATCTTGTTTGATTCGTTTAACTATTTTATTTTGATATATTTCTGAGGCGGAACCTGGAGTGAAAGTGCGATCTCACTGGATTTCCTCTCGTCTCACTCCGGGTGTGTATTTTCAACGACAGAGACAGCGATCGATATTTTCGGCAACAGATCGAAAATCTGTTTATCGATTTCTTGGATCTGCGTTTGTGAATTGTGGGAAAGAAGATGGTTACCAAAACAGAGGAGACTCAATTGAACAGGCTTGAAAATCAGGTCGATAACGGCGGCGGCGGCGCCTGGGACTACCTCTGCCTTGTCAGAAAGCTCAAGGTTCGCCGTTCCGAGAAGGTTCTGAAGCATGGCCTCTCCATCTTGAACGACCCCAAACAACGATCTTCTCTAGGCGCAGATGGTCACTCCTCCTTCGCTACTGACCTAATTTTTGTTGTTATGATTCTATTGCGTGATTCTGTAATTTATGATTTTATGCTGTGATTTTTGGAGCTTCGAATTTCACTGTCTTGTAAAACCTTGTTTTTTCAGCTATGCTTTACTTGCAGGTATATATCTTTCACTGAATTTGACTTTTGACTAATGTTTGGGTGTTTGTGTGTGCAGAATGGACCTTGTACGAACAGGTTGCAGTTGCTGCTATGGATTGTCAATGTCTCGACGTTGCCAAGGTCTCGATCTAATTTGGTCTTGTTTCTTGTATTGGTCTCTTTCGTGAATTGTAAATTTTATTGGGCACTATTCTACAGATTGTAAAATCATAGCCTTCTTTCCGTGAAACAAAGCCGTAGGAGAATTTCTGATGTAGTGTAATGATTACTCAAAACTGGAATCTTATGAACGGATTGAATCGTACTTATTTGAAATAGTTGGAACTTGCCCTTTACTCTCTTGTCACTTGTGTTTTGGAGGTTCTGATTATGCACTAGAGATGGTTGCTTGTGAGTTTTACAAGGAGTTATAATCTTGCTTATTGTTTTTTTTTTGGGTGCTGCGTAATGGTTGATTTTCATTACGTACCTTGTAAGGTTATAGTCCACTACATTTGATTGCTGTTCAATTTCTTGGTAGTTTTTGTTTTAAGTTTGAGTCCCTTTTGGCCCTTTATTCTCTGTTGATGATGGATGGAGGAAATAATCGTTTTCTGATCTTGCTATTGCATTATTCTTTCACTGTGTTGTATCGTTGTTTCTAAAGTTCTTGGCAAGATGTTTGATCTTGTTTGCTTTTGTAAGTTCCGAGCCTGCAAATTAATATGCTGCTGAACTTGTATGTTGTCCATTATGCTGTCCTCTTCGTATGATAAAGGAAACCATCAGGTTTGAGATTTTATGTCTTGAAGTTGATAATATTTTTCTTCTTTATCAGGACTGTACAAAGGTTCTTCGGAAGAGATTCCCAGATAGTAAAAGAGTTGGTAAGTTGATATTATCTATACCTCTTAACCATGTTTTGATTTGGAGTTAGTTATAGAACTGTCTACACAACTGTTGACATAGAACTGACCCTCTATAAGCTTTGGGGGTGCAGGGAGAATTAAGTTGTACCTGTTGAACTCAGACCTCACTTTGTACAGTTCTAATCTTAGATGCAGATGTAACAGTTGTGTAGGGAGCATTACTCTGGCTAAATGCTGCTGACATATGCCTTATAATAGGCCAGTGTTCCTACATATTGCTTCCTGCTAGGCTAAGAAACTGTTTCTTGTGACATTGCAATGATTGAGCTGTCTAATTTATATCTTGAGCTCTATGATAATTTTCCCAAAACACGAACTGTATTGTTTACTTGTCCCAAAACACAAACAACTGCATGCTCTGATCTGATTGTTTATGCCCAGATCAGGTTCTTGAAACAAACTTTTAGACTGGTGTGTAACTTGAATAATTTTTATTCATTTCTTTGAAGAGGGATGTTAGGGCTATGTTTGGTAAAATTAGCTCAAAATAGTTGAAAAGGAATCTGAAAAAAACTAGGCAAAAAGTGTTTCAATAAAAGTAGCTGCCTGAAAGCTGTAAAATAACAAATGAGGACATGATTAATTATCGAATCAAATCTTTATATTAGGTGATTACATATTTTCAATAATTATAAATTCATATTATTGTAATTTAATTTGTTTTATTTGTATAAATTAAGTTCCAAGTAATATTTGTGTAAATATGTATTGTTAATTATAATTTAAAATTCATATCATTTCTCAATAAAAAAACATTTTATTAAAAATTAAAATACATTATTGAATAATTAAAATAATAATAAACAAGCGTTGCATTAAATCCATAATCCAAAAAAGTGTACAAGTAAAACGATAATCCAAAAATTGTTGTCATAAACATGTTCCGTACATTAGGGTTTCTATTTTTGTTCTAAGGGGTAAGATGGTAAATTATTGGTTTCATCTAGATAGATTTTTTTGAAAGCTAATGGAGTAGCTTATTGAAATAACCTAAAAGCTATATGTTTTTTCAAAATTTCATTTATTAATTTCATCTATAATCTAGATGAAATGCTTTACAAATCACACTCTGTAACATAACTACACACAGCCCAAATATGTCTGTGCATACGCATGCTCCTGTTCTCTCTTAAGAAAGAATTGATTTAAGCTTCGAAATTGTTACAGGTAGGCTGGAGGCAATGTTGTTTGAAGCAAAAGGATCCTGGGAGTTGGCAGAAAAGGCTTACGCAAGCCTTTTGGAGGACAATCCTCTTGACCAAGTAAACTCACATAACCTTATGGAATGGGGAACTGTTGGTTGTTCATTTACTCTTATGTGTGATGAAACAAAATCATATAATTGTGGCTTCTTCTTTTGTGTTGTTATTTCCACTTGATTTTAATCTTTCGGTTTTACATTAAACAGGCTAGGCGTCCTGTGTAAAGAAAGCCAAAAAGCTAAAGTGTTTATCGTTTTTGTTGTCTTGATTTTGTGCAGGCCATCCATAAGAGGAGGGTGGCAATGGCAAAGGCACAAGGCAACATTTCTGTGGCTATTGATTGGCTTAATAAATATCTAGAAACGTGAGACTAATGTTAAAAGTTTTATTTTCTTCCATAACTAAAAAAAATAGTTTCTGATTTACATAAGAAAATATTGCATATATCTGAATTATTCTTCTTGTAACAGATTCATGGCAGACCATGATGCATGGAGAGAACTGGCTGAAATATACGTCTCCCTGCAAATGTTAGATTTTTATTCTACCATTTATCTTCCCTCGCGAGGGTAACATTGATATTGCTAATTATTTATCTGCCTTTGTTTCTTTTGGCTTTCTGTCTTCCTATTAGGTATAAACAAGCAGCATTTTGTTACGAGGAGTTGATATTATCTCAACCTACTGTTCCACTCTACCATTTAGCTTATGCTGATGTGAGTAACTTCTTGATGAAATGTGATTACTTTTTTTTTTTGTCAAATAAATTCTTCTCCTCCTCTCATGTCTTTGCTCCTTTAGTAACAAACAAGGCACAGAAAACACTGCATGCTGAGGTGTAGTAGCGCAGTAACAGTCTTACTTTTATTTGATTTGTGGCATTGTCAGGTACTTTATACGCTTGGTGGATTAGAAAACCTCCAAACTGCCAAGAAATACTATGCGTCTACTATTGATTTAACTGGAGGCAAAAACACAAGAGCGCTCTTTGGTATATGCTTGGTAAGATCTTCCATGAGTATTAATTTTGTGTGGTCCTCCTCGGCAACTGCAAGTTATTGTGTCTGTGAACTGACTATAATTGTTTTAATTTGGAAGTTGGTTGAACCTAGTTTTTGTTGGGTGCTATGAAAGTTTAGTTTTTACTTCAGAGGATTTCAGTTTTCCTTCGTATAGTCTTGATCTTCACCTAAATAAGGATCTCTGGATTCTTCTTTCCGAAACTATTAATTGCTATATGCCTGAAATTTTAGTTTTGCTCCTGTTCTCCAGTGCGCTTCTGCTATTACACAGATTACGAAAGGGAAAAGCAAGGAGGAGAAAGAAGGGTCACAGTTACAATCTCTAGCGGCCAAAGTTTTGGAGAAAGATTACAAACAGAGAGCTCCGGACAAGCTTCCTCAACTTACAACTGCCTTAAAGAGTTTAACATTGTCATCGTGATGCAGCGTCTCTTAAAGATTATTATTTAGTCACTTTTTGAAATTTTCTAAGATTGTTGTCAGCTTGAATTAACGCACTTAGATTTTCTCAGTCATTTTCTTCTCAATATTAAAATGGAAATTCTTAATTTTCTGCAGTTTACCTTAGATAATGACTATTTATTGAAAGACATTTAAAGTTTCAGATGGCCTGGACCCAAAGGTATTGTCATAGCTTTGATGATGCATTTGGTGGCATAATTTGTTTTTGACATCTTTTGCCACTCATTATTTTCAGTGGCTTTACAAATTAAGTTAAAATATTAATCTCCCTTGTTTAAAATCATTTACGTTACGATAGTGTTCCATTTATAGCATAAATAGTAACATTATGATTTGATGATGTAGCTCGTTGTACTGTTAATGGATCCCAGTCATACGGTTTGGGGCAGCAGAATTTTGCACTACTCTGGCATTGGAGAAAGTGACTACTCAATCATATTTTTGGTATCAAATGTTTGTTCCTTCGAGGCGTGCTCGGTTGGATTAATTTATTTTGAAGATCTATTTTCATAAATAGGTTCTTGCAATGGTCTCTTTGGGGAATATCATGTCACTTTTATGAACTTAATTCAAGTTTATTCGTCAATTAAGGTTCATATGGTAAAATTTATTTTGTATAGGTTCTTGCAATAGTCTCTTTTATCAACTGAGAATTGAAAAAGTGCAAAATATTTCAAAAATAATTTAACCAGTAATTTCTTTTATAATATCATCCATTCATGTTTAAAACAGAAATTAGTATGGAAGGGGCTAATTATGTTTTAGGGCATGAGTCTCTTAAATTGAATGGAAAGAAAAATTTAATTATAATAATATTATAGGCGATTTCAGTTTTGTGGTCCATAGATATGGAATACCTACCATGAGAGTTATAGCTGTCAAAATCTGTATCTCAATAACTTAGTATGAAGAATCTAGAAAATAGTTTTTGATTTGAGTTAAAAGAGTTTGTCATCTTAATAAAACAAGACTAATTTTCGTTCATCCCATCTGGTTTGAACCCACTGTCTAATTATATCTATTTATAAAGTAATAATTATATTTTAGAAAAATATTTTTTTTAATATATATTATAATTGACATATAAAATTCTTATATCTAAAACTAAATTTAATTTTATTGTTATTACTTAAATTTTGAAAGCACATGTTATTTGTAATTTTTTATTTGAAAACGTTTTGTTTTATTTTTAAAACAGACTAAAGTTATCTATTGACCCAATATAAATAAAGTCTAAAGATCAAAATTAATCAAAAATAGGTTGATATATCTGCTTTGATATATCTAAAGAGATGTATATCAATCTATATATTCTATTCCACCTATGAGATAGGTCTCTTATTAATCTAGATCTATCTGATAATAGAATTTTTAATTGCAATTTATTTGAAATGTACTGTATCCACCCTTCATCATAATATAAAGAAATTCGTTGTGTTTTAAATATAACAATCTCAAACTAAAATCATATAATATAAATTTCATACCACTTCCTATGCATGACAACTAAACTCTTTTATTTAATCAACTATTAAAGAAACCTTTTGATTTTGATTAGAAAAGATAAAAGAAACATCTCTAAAATGTTAGTCTTTGAATTTATTGATGCAAAAGATGAAAGTAATATTTCCAATAAAAAAACACTTAAAAGATAATATATTCATGAGGTTTTCTATATATATTATTTATTTGATTTATTGCTGAACATAATATTTTAACTTATCTTAATTTTTTAATTAGAAAAACTAACTCGTTGACCTATAATAAATATTCATTTAAGTCTATATTTTGATATTAAGAGTTTGATGCAGATTTAATTGAAATGCAGACTTATAAAATTTTAAGAATCATGTTATAATAAGAAATTTTAGAAGTTATATAACTACGTATAAAATATTATGAGTAGTGAAAATTTATAAAAATTGTAAAAGTATGAAAGATATAAAATATATGATAAATATAAGATGTATGTTACGTGAGAAAGTACATATTATATTATTTTATTTTATTTATTTACTTACTTATATATATATATATAAATAATGTAGTAGAATATAAATTCAAACTATTTTATGTGATTTCTTTAAAATAAAATTACCAAATAATTTATACTAGAAATTTGCTTCCTTAAATACAAATTTAGATGAAATACAAATTTAAATGAATGTTTATTATAACTTGTAAAAATTATTTCTTACATTTTCTTAAAAGAACGTGTTTAATTAAGCACATCCTTTCGAAGAGAAAAGAAAACTGAAAAATTAACCCAAAATAATACCTATGTTCCTGGTCGAAAAACTGCAGCTAGATGGTGTTTGAATGGAACGGTTTTGTAACAAATAGAAATGGCATGCGAATGTTAGAATTGCAGAGTAGTGTCGAAAAGGCCAGCCAACAGTGAGTATAGTAAATTTGTCGAAAACGTTAACGACAGAATGCATATTATATATGAAATGAATATATATTAAGTAGAAGAATATGGGCACATGGTAACTGCCATGGTGAGATTAAACTTTGAAGAGTGTTTGCGTACGAATTGCAGCTTTTAATGACCTAATTCCATAGCAGACGCTGTGATGTTTGTGTTAACACAATACAGACCCACCACTTTTTCTCTCTTTTTTTTTTTTTTTTTTTTTTTTTTTTTTTAAAATTAAATTTCCTTTCTTCAAATCATTTAATGCAACTGCTGCATTTCTAAGTGACAATGTCAAGCATACACGAAGACTAAAATTATACCATTATTTCATTTTATTATTCTTTTTATAATTGTAAAAAGATTATCTTTCAATAACTATATATATATATATATATATATATGGTTAAGTTGCATTACAAATAATAACATAAATAAAATGTTTACGTATTTATTTTTAATACAATAATAAAATAAATTGAATGTAAAAAAATATTTTTATTTAAAATTTGGTAATAATTAAGATAATTGTGTACATATTGATTTTTAAGATATAAACATAAGTATTTACAAAGGAAATATATATTATCATTAATGTACAAATCTCGAAAGGGATTTTTTGCTAATATAATATTTTTAGTAAATATACATAACAATTACTAAAAGATAAATACATATTTAAATATCTCAACCATATTTAAAAATTTATCTATAACCAAAGTCTAAAAATAATTTAAATTCGTTTTTATAATTATAATTTTAATATAAAAAATTGAATACACATATGTAAAATGTATTTTTACTAGTTTATATAATTTGAATAAAATTAATAATTTTTTATTATTAAAAATATGACTTTTATTATACTAAAACTGAAACAGATTAATATTCATTATATTAAATTATTTATTTATTCTAAATATTAGAAAAAAAATATTGTTAAGTTAAAATTTAGAATTAAACATAATATCTGTAAGACCCTAGAAAATGGCGTTTTAAAAGTGATAATGGTTTAAAAATAGTGAGACTCGATTATTTTAATATTAAAAGATTTTAGTATAAATAGAATTGTTATAAACGAGTTTCATTATTTTAAAACACACTCTAGAAACCACTTTTCTAGAGTTCTCTGACTTCTCTCTAGAGGTTCTGTCTCTCTGGTCGTCTGATTGAAGAACCGAGACCGTATGATTGATCCTCTCGGCGAGCTCTTCAAATTGGACCGATCAGTTTCTCCGTTCGGGTAAGTTGAGTTTCCGCTTTCTTTTCTAGTCTTTTCTGTTTTCTGTTGCATGCAAGCCCTCTTCCGCTTGCATGCGACGTTTTAATCATCAGTATGAGTCTCTGTTGATCAGTGATCATAACGGTATGTCCTGATCGTTCTTGTGATGTTTCTATGTG
>Ga0214544_1013360_pt1 | contig 9993 bp, 8 predicted proteins | sample CNSS3metaG_FD_160074 | JGI IMG/M metagenome (GOLD analysis project Ga0214544, IMG submission 160074) | Root nodule microbial communities from cowpea collected in UCLA plant growth center, Los Angeles, California, USA - CNSS3 | ecosystem: Host-associated > Plants > Roots > Nodule | place: USA...
TAATTTGTATGTGTTCAGTAGGTTCAATGCGTGTTCCAATAAATGCTCTCAATATATGCTTGGTGAGCGTGTTTATCCTTATATATGGTTCAGTAATGTTCTTTTAACTATGTTACTATACCATGTACAAGATCCTTTTAATTCTCTTTGTTACTGATTTCAGTTTATACAACTTTCTACTGGCGAACTATTATGTGACAAAATAAGCTTTCAATGATTTGTGGCAATTCTTGAGAAGTAGTGATTAGATAACTCCTCCGAACTGAACATTGATTCATATTCTATCTGTCTCTCCTTGCAATTGAATCACCGCCTTTCAAATTCCTTTGTTTTTCTACATATTGGTTCTCTCAATGCTAGTTGATTTTTTCAATTTTTTGGCTCACTTTTCAAATGATATTGGTATCACGTTTCTTCCGGAAGGAATCTAAAAGTTTGTGCATGCCCATAGGAAATAGGAGTCTATTTTTTTATTAAAACAACTTCACATATTCATAATCTACTTTTTTTCTTATAACCCAAACAAGTATGAGTTGGTGGTGGCTGTCGCCTGTTTGTGAAAATGCTTGGGAGAGCCATGGAGTGGAGCACAATGCCCATGGGTTTGCAAAGAAAAACAGGATATGGTGATGCTTATTACAAAATCGATGAAGTGAGTTTTTCGTGCCTGAAAATTGGGGGATACGCCACTCTTTATTAAGAGCTTCATATTCGAGTTAAGTTGACCTGTTGGTATTGTAAATATTTTCTTGTTAATCCGTTATCATGGCATATCCTGTGAGTTTGAGGCTATTTTGTTCTCATCGCAAATTTTTCCTTTCCTGTTTTTAGGAGCAAATATTGAGCTATGTTCATTACTGACAGATATTTTGGTTTCCACTTCCTACTTGAGCATACATGTATATTTGTTTTTTTATTTTTCTCCAAGATTGCTGTTTATACATCAGGTTGAACCTTAAAAGAGTACGTTATTGATAATGGAACAGTGACTAGGGTGTAGATGTGCATGCTGGCTGGCAAGAGTTTGGCAGGTTATGACTGGTCCGGTGGTGGTGTATCGATGCTGAAGATTTGTGAGGTGACACGCAATGTCCCATGAGGAGAATTAATGAAATCAAATACAAAATTGTTCATTACCTCGGTATAGTAACAGAGGTTGTTACATCATTAATGGAAAGATTCTTGGAACTGTTTGATGTAGATAATTCCACTAAGGTAATTCTTCCTATCGAAAACGGAGGGTGCTTAGGTTTTGGAAGGACCATTCCCTCACTTGCCAACATCACAACAACATCAGACATGCTTGATCTATCTTTTGCATCTTCTTGAACACACAACAAGCCAATCTGTATGCATCTCTCAACTTCACTGCCTACGAAGGAATTTTCCAGCGTTGGATCCATCATTTCCAAACATTTTCCTTCACACCATATTCTCCAAGCCTGCAAGTATTGTTAATATTGTCAAGCATCAACTAGAATTCTTGAATAGTTCTTCGCCATATATAACATGAGGAGACTTACATACAACAGAAGAGTCTGACCATGCTCTGACAGATAGAATCCGCTATTCTTTCTCCCACAAATGATTTCTAGGACGAGAACTCCGAAGCTGAAAACATCAGATTTCACTGAAAACAATCCTTCCATAGCATACTCGGGAGCCATGTATCCACTAATGCAAATAAATACCGCTTTATTATCTGTCATGTTAAGGTGTATGAAAACAAAGAATTTCTTTTTTCTAAATTACATGCTTAATAATTCCTCCATAAACCTTATTGTTTAAGAATGTTTAGTATGAGTAAAACTCACTAAGTGCCTATTACTCGTTTTGTATTTGCCTGGTTCTGTCCTTTTTCAAATGCTCTTGCCAATCCAAAATCTGATATTTTGGGATTCATTTCAGGGTCTAATAGAACATTGCTAGCTTTGAGATCTCTGTGAATTACTTTCAGTCGAGAGTCCTCATGAAGGTATAAAACACCTCTTGCTATTCCATTTATAATGCTTAATCTTAATTTCCAATCAAAATGCTTTTTTCTCTCATCATCTGACAACACAAAAACAGAGAAGAAATTGAGCAACAAGACAGCATTTGAAGATCTATGACATGATTATTCATTGCATGATATAACTTGAATTTAGTTTCAGGTTATGAAAGGAGAAGACAACGCTTCTATAGGTATTATTATCCTGTCTTGCTGTTCCTATTCTTAAAATCAAGAGTACCCCATATACATAAAGTACTTTAAAGCACCATAGACAAAATGTAAAGAAACAATTGCAGAGCAAGCATTTGTACTTTTAATTGAAGCGTCGAAGCTGTGTAAGAACATACCAAAGAGGTGAAAGTCGAGGCTTTTATTAGGCAAATATTCATAAACCAGTATCTTTTCATTTTCCTCCAAGCAACATGCAAGAAGTCTCACAAGGTTGCGATGTTGCAGCTTAGCTATAAGCATTACTTCATTATCGAACTCCTCTGAGCCTTGACCAGAAAATTGTGACAACCTTTTAACTGCAATTTGTCTTCCATCAGGCAGAATTCCCTGACATACATAGCGATCAATCAATAAAAGCACATTGAAAGATGATAAAAATAAAGAATGCAAATCCAAAATTCCAAATCACTAAAACCTTGTACACTGGGCCAAATCCACCTTCGCCCAGTTTTGATACTTCAGAGAAGTTAGCAGTACTTCGTAGAATTGTGATTAATGGGATAGTAGGAAGGTCTGGATTCAGTGTGTCCTCAGTTTGAATATTGTGATATGATGATAGACGAATGGCACGAGGTATCAGCCCATCTACATAATCAAATTTCCGTGTTCTTGTATGAACTAAATAACCATATTTGAGAATGGGATGACAAATAAGCCATAAAAAAAATTGTCATGTATTGTTCAAGGAAACTTACCTTTTCTAGTTCTACACCACCACCAATATACACTCAAACACAGTACAGTTATCGACCCCGTCACACTGAAGCTAATAATCAAGATTTTTGACCTGTTATTGCCCCCTTGTTTAGCTGTAACAGTATAAAAGAAGAATAATTATTTTTCCAAAGAAATCAACTTCAATAAATAAACAAACAAGTATTACCTGTGTCACAGAAAGTCACTACTATCCCAATTTACAATACAACAAATGAAAAACCTGTTACTGTAAGATCAATGAATCACCTAATTTCGGATTAGGCTCAGCAACCGAAGATGTTTGATAGAACATATGATCATCATACTTTATGGCACAACTTTCAGTCCAAATCGCCCATCCTAATTTCTGTTCACAACATTCGGCAACTTGGGCTAATATGGTCTCCAGACACTGTCTGCACCCTTCATTTGTGAGATCTCTAGTGCATTGCACCGAGCCATACCTTCTCTCAGTGGAACTCAAATTAAAGGAATCCATATAAAACAACTGGTTAGTCTCTTTAGTTGCTTTTCTGATCAAACTTCTCACAAAATCATAACCTTTCTGAATATGTTCAGTTTTGGATACATTTTTCTCTCCAAGAGAATGCCATGTTGGGTTTGTGAAAACTGTCCCATAAAAGTTCTCGTTGGAGTACCTTAGAATGCAGAATTCATACCAAACCATAGCAGAGACCCTGTTGGGGCAGCGCTGAGGTGCTTCCTGGGCAGCAGTAGAGACACAGAATTGACAAAAGTATCCGACAACATCACCACGACAATCATAGAGGCCATACACAGGACTGTTGTTGCCTATGTTTTTGTGGTTATAACCTTTGCTTGTGGCTGCGTCTGAAGATGCCCATCTGAGCATTTCCTCAAGATTTGTTTGGTATACACTGCTGAGAGGTTGTTGTGTTGTGTTTTGACAGTTACTTCCCACAAAAATGGGTGTTTGTGCCTTCGTAACTTGTGGTCTGAAACTCAGCAATAAGAAGAAACCATAGCATATTGATCTCAGGTGTGGTTTTTTTCCCGACATAACTCTGCAGTTGCTCAGAAAATGATTATACGAAAAATCAAAAACATTATAGTACCGAGTGATCCATTTGATTATACATGTATATCCTGATCAAACAGTATATTATTTCCATCTTAAGTCAACATAGTTATCTCTCAAAGTCCTATCTATCTTCAATTATGTGGAAATTTCTCCGAAGGAACACCCTTTTCAATTTTTTTCAAACTGGTTTACTATTTTTAATATGATTTACTATTCCAAGTCAAAATTTGAATTTTAACCTTCACGTGTTAAGAATATGTCAAAAACAAAAGAAAAAAATCAACGTATAAATTCGGTTTCCTTACCAAATTCTGAAATGTTTTGAAAATTAAAATTAAAATAATAAAAATAAATAATACTTGACTTTTCCAAATAATATAAGAATTTGGAACGTTCATACAGCAGTTCAAACTAAAAGTAACTGATACACACATGCAAGTTTTTTATTTATGCTGGTCAGCCGGCCCGCCCAGGGTGCGGCCTGTTAGTTTTTGCGGGCCAGCAGATTCATTATATTGGTCCGCCCTGCGTTTTTCTGACGGATCGGCCCACCGGACCAAGCTCATGTTGCCACGCCTATTTAGACGCACACTTAAATTCTCAATAATATATTTAAAAATTAAATTAGATATTTATCTTTTTTTATTATTATTATTTTGTTGTTCTTGTTCTTTTTCTATTATAAAACAAGGTTAGAGGACTGATTTTTACATAGAATGAATGAGATACTCAAAGTTTTATTTTATCTGAAAAGAACGAAAATGTTCATATAGTATTGAATGTGTAATAAATACAATGTACTATCTTAAAATTTGTAGCTTCATGTTTAACGAAACAGAAAACTTCTTTAGTCTCCAAAAAAAAAATCCCATATGACTACTTTTCCGTTCGGCGCCTTCTCCTTGCACCTCCAAGTCCTCTTCAGTACCCTCCAAATTTATCATTTTACCCCTAATTAATTTGTAGTTGTCGGTAGGTGAAAACAGGTGGAAGAGCAGTAAATATCATTTACTGCAGCAACGTATTTTGTCTGAGTTGCACCCCCAGCTTCTTTTTCCTCTCCGTTTCTTCTCAAGTCCTTTGTGCTTTCTGAGTATGGTCCCTTTCATTTCTCAGTGGTTCCTTCATTTTAATTCTCTTTTCTGTGCTTCATTCTCTCCTTGAAGGTGGTCCCTGGTCCAAGGTTCGTGTTCAGTCACGGTGGTCCCTTCATTCTCTCATTGTATTTTTTTTCCTTTTTATTCTGTGAAACGGATTTCGTGATCCGTTTCAAGAAAAAAGCGAAATGAATTTCAAAATCCGTTTGGTATTTTTTTATTTTTTTTCAGAAACGAAATTCATGATTCGTTTCAGAAAAGTATAAAACGGATCTTGAAATCCGTTTCAGAAGTTTCCATGTTTTTTTTATGAAACGGCTTTTGGGATCCGTTTCATAATTTTCTGAAACGAATCACGAATTTCATTTCATAAATTTTAAACTTTTTTCCCGAAACGGAATTCGTAATCCGTTTCAGAAAAGTATGAAACGGATTCCAAAATCTGTTTCATAAATTTTCATGTTTTTCATCATTTAGTTTAATTTATTTTTATGATTACATTTATTTTTCAAAAAGTTATTTATAAATTAAATTATATATATAATTTTATTTTTAGATATATATTAAAAAATATGAAAACAATAAAATAAAACAAAAATTAATAAATAATAAAAAACCATTTAAAATTTAAAAAACATATACTTTAAATAAATTAAAAATAGTTATAATACATTGAATAATTTTTTAATTTACAGTTAAAGTATTTTTTAATTTAATTTGTTTTACAATTTTTCTTTTATATAATTAATTAAGAAATAAATTAAATAAAAAATTAAAATTTAAAATGAGTTCAACGTCCCACGTCCTACGTGTCACGTTTCACGTCTCACGTCGTTTCACGTCCCACGTTCCACGTCTCACGTCATTTCACGTTTCACATCCCACGTCCTACGTCCCACGTCTCACGTCCCACGTCTCACGTTTCACATTCCACGTCTCACATCTCACGTCTCTCGTCTCACATCTCTCGTTTCACTTCTCACGTAGCTCGTCCCATTTCCCCCTTCCCACATCTCACATCCCATGTCTCACGTGTCACGTCTTACGTCTCACGATCCGCATGTCATGTCTCACGTCCCACGTCTCACGTCTCACGTCTTACGTCTTACGTCCCACGTCCCACGTCGTCTCACGTCCCACATCACACGTCTCACGTCTCACGTCTCACGTCTCACATCTCAAGTCTCAAATTTTAAGTTTATATTTTTTGGTTAGGTTAGGCTAAAAGTTGAGACCGACTAGTCCAAATTTAGTCGTATTTGATTGAGTTGGCGTGATCCTATACAAAATTTGGCTGAATTCTGTCAAGTCGGTCTTGATCGAAATTTGGCCCAACTGGTCTTGGATTAAATTTGGAAGTATTTGGTTGAGTTCACCCCGACCCAAATTTGACTGCATTGGCCTGAGTCGACCTAGACAAAATTTGACCGTATTCGGCCGAGACAACCACGACCAAAACTTGGTTGTATTTAGCCTAGTTGGCTCCAGTCATAATTTGGTCGAATTCAATCGAGTTGGTCCCGATTAAGATTTGGCCGAGTCGGCCCTGGCCCAAATTTGGTCGTATTTGGCTAAGACGGCCTAGGGTGAAATTTGGCCGTATTCAAATGAGTCAGTCACGATCGAAATTTGGCCGTATTCAACTGAGTCCGCCATGATCGAAATTCGGCCGAATTCAGTCGAGTCGGCTCCGGTCAAAATTCGGTCGTGTTGGCCTCGACCAAAATTTGACCGAGTTGGTCCTGACCTGAATTTGGTCATATTCGGTAGAGTCGATCGCGACCGAAATTTGGTCATATTTAGGCGAGTAGGTCATGACCTAAATTTGGCCAAATTCAGTCGAGTTGGTCATGACCAAAACTTGGTCTAGTCGGCAGTAGCCCAAATTTAGCTGTATTCGGTCGAGTAAGTCCTGAACAAAATTTGACTATATTCAACTTAGTCGGCTGTGATCGAAAATTGGCCATGTTCAGTTAAGTCGGTCTCGGGTGACGAATTTAGTGGAGTCAACCCTGACCGAAATTTGAGTGGTCATGACCTGACCCAAATGTGGCCATATTTGGCCAAGTCGGCTCTGGCCAAAATTTGGTCGTATTAGGCAAAATCGGTCATGGCCGAAATTCAGTCGAATCCAGTCAAGTCGATCTCGACTGAAATTTTGTCGAGTCGACCTTAGCCCAAATTTGGTCACGTCGTCCCCGACCGAAATTCGTTCGAAAGTCATCCAAGTTCATCCCATGTTGAAATTTGGCCTCGATAAAACATCTGTCAAATTCTATGGTGTCAGCCCTATTGAAAATCTAATGCATATCCATTTTGGATCCAAATAATGGATGTAGATCCAAATTTGTGTCCATAGGGCTGACACTAAAGAATTTGACAGATTTGGTCGAATACTTCCAAATTTTGTCTAGGACCAACTGGGTCAAATCTCGATCGGGACCGACTTGACAGAATTAGGCCTAATTCGGCCAAATTTTGTACAAGGTCACGCCAACTCAATCAAATACGACTAAATTTGGGCTAGTCTGTCTCAACCTTTAGCCTAACCTAACAAAAAATATAAAGTGAAAATTTGGATTGGATATTTTGGATTATCCATTTTTAAAATCTAGATTTCGAGAATGTCTATCCAATCCATAAAATATATAAAATGTAAATTAGATTGATATCCAGATCCAATAAAATGCATTTTAAATGGATTGGATTTTTAATAGAATGGATATTAAATGGATTGGATCATAGAAAAAATGGATTAGATCATAAAAATTGAATTTTTTGTCCACCCTTACTTATGAAGTAGTTTAGGTCAACAAGATTCTTTGGGGGTGCAGAGGCCTGCGCAAAAATAGATTCAGATTCGCTGGCTAGGTGCAGGGGTGCAGTGCAGTTGAATATTTTTTACTGTTTTTTCTTCTCTTTCTTTATTTAACTTTAACCGTGGACAAAATTGGAAATAAGGAAAATTTTGGGAATATAAGACAAATGGTTTTGGGTGCAGGAGAAGCCCCTTTCCGTTCTCATCATTATGGTCGAAATATAACTTCTCTTTGTCTTTACAAAAACTCTCCCAATTATTTGTTTTTCTTACTCTCAAAGAGAATTTTCAAATTAAATAGAATATAAGGAAATAATTTTCATATTTATAGGGTAAAAAAGCCTTCGTTCATAAACAAATACATAAATACTCTATATTCTTCATAAACAGACATAATATTTACGAAAATATGTCAAATATATAACTTTTCTTGGGAAATATGTGATTGATTGTACTTATTGATAAATTTATTGTTTTTTTAAAATATTAAATTTATTATTATCAACCCATTGTAATAATGTGTACACAAAGAAAAGGTTCTTGTTTTAGTTGATGTTATGTTACAGTTATTAAAGATCTTCTGGAGTTTTAATTCATCAGTTGCATATTCTTTAAAGTTCTCTTTATTTTCATGCCGTGTTAGCAAAGCTTTGTTATGGTCATTGTGGTGATAATAAGTCAAAGATAATAATTTTACTTTTTTTGGACTTTGTTGTTTGCTGGATTTGATACATTGACATTTCCCTTTTAAAATACTAATTATTTAATAATTATTTTTATACACTATTATTTTAATAAACGATTTTCTTTAAGAAAGGTATTAAATTTTGCTATGTGAAATGGTTGAAAGTTGAACATTAGTATTTCATTCGCCTTTTGATTTATCACGTAAGTATGCGTGATTATTTATTTTTAGTAAGTCACGTCTTTGTATAAAGATCTAAAAAATAATTTAAGAATTATAATAGTTTTAAAGATGATATTTGTTAATTTTATTTATAAATGTCAAATCTGATATTTTCAGCTTTGGAGTTCTTCTCCTTATTTATGAATGTAAAATAGGTACCTGCAGAAGCAAAACTAAAATTATCTTTCCCTACTCATCAATTATGGTCAAAATAGAACTTTTCTTTTTGTTTACAAAAACTCCCTCAATTATTTGTTTCTCTTTCTCTCAAAGAGAATTCTCAATTAAATAGAATGAAATGAAATAATTTTCATATTTATAGGGTAAAAGAAATCATTCCTTCACAAAAAAATACATAAGTACTCTATAATCTTCATAAACAGGTATAACTACTAACGAAAAGATGTCTCTATTCATTAAAATATATAACTTTTCATTGGAAATATTTGATCGATTAATGGAGAAAATTTCATACTTCAGGACAATTTTTTTTTTGTTTTTAAAATATTAATTTTAGTGTCAACTTATTGTAATTTTTTGTACATAAAGAAAATGTTGTTGTTTTGGTGGGTGTTACAGTAATTAAAAATCTTGGGTTTTAATTAAGTTGCATATTCTTTGAAGTTCCTTTGTATTTTGATGGCGTGTTGGCAAAGTTTTGTTATGGTCATTGTGGTGTTAATAAGTCAGAGATGATATTACTTTTACTTTTTGGACTTTGTTGTAGCTGGATTTCATACATTGACATTTATTTTTCTAAAATAATAATTATTTAATAAGTCTTTTCTGATATAATTGTAAATATGAAAAAGTAAAAATTTATTATTATTTTGATAAATGATTTTCTATAAAAGAAGCACTAAAATATATTTTCCTTTGTACGTGAAATGCTGGAAAGTTCAAAATTGATGTTTCATTCTCCTTTTCGTTTTTGGCATAAAAACAAATTTAAGCTAGCAAAGCACATTGCAGGTGAATCGTATATAGGTGTCTTTGGTGAGTATTGTAATAGTGTTAATAATGTCTTAACTCCAGTCGCAGTTTTTAACGTTTATTCCTCATGTAACTTTAATGAAAAAGTAAAAATGTGGGAGGAATTAATCAATATCAAGATGGGGGTAGGATGTAGTCATTGGTGTATTTTGGGTGATTTTAATGCAGTAAGAAAAATGACGGAAAGAAGGGGCA
>Ga0214544_1013368_pt1 | contig 9979 bp, 4 predicted proteins | sample CNSS3metaG_FD_160074 | JGI IMG/M metagenome (GOLD analysis project Ga0214544, IMG submission 160074) | Root nodule microbial communities from cowpea collected in UCLA plant growth center, Los Angeles, California, USA - CNSS3 | ecosystem: Host-associated > Plants > Roots > Nodule | place: USA...
ATATGAGGAGTAGGAGTTTATTTGTCTCGAGAGAGTGATGATGCAACCCATAGCTCTTAGTTTTGAAGTTGTTTCTTTTGTAATATCCTTTTGGAGATATTTTGTTTCATGTTTTAAATCTTTGAATTCCTAGAGTTGTATACCTTACTTGTCAGATTGTCATAGTTAGTTTTGGATGACTGTAATAACCAACTTTAGTTATAAATAATTTGTTCTTAAATATTAATTATGTGATGCTTTATTTTAGTATTATTATTCTATTAAAATAAGATATTACAATTTTGAAACGAAAATTTGTCAAAGGAAATAATATTCCTATTCAATTATGTGAAATAAATTTTAATCAATAGGAAATAATATATGTACATATCCGACTCAACAAATATGCTAAGTGATGCGGTCCAACAAGGCCCATTCATGTTTACTGACCTAAAGTGGTTGGAAGATATTCTAAGATATATTTGTTGGTTCAAATATTCATATATTAATAATATATGTGACTAAATCTTGGTAATTTGATTACGTCATGATATTCCTTAATACCATATATTTACAGAATATTTGGTATATCATGTAATCTATTACATTGTTCTTATTATTCCACTAATTTAACATTTACTAAATATTTATTTATATTATTTGATATTTCCTTGATATTATCTATTTTTATCACACAAATCATAAATGCCTAGAAACCTTATAAATACACTTAGTATTTCACCAAGAAATACACAAATTATCACACTCATTACTCTATTCTCTTATATCCTAAAGCTCTCTTACTAACCTAAGCATTAGAGATTCTTTTACGGGTGGATCTTTCCCTGTGACCACTCCTCGGAACATACATTAGAATTCTCCATTCCACTCAAATCTTACCACCTGTCCAAAGGTCCACTCACCGAATCCCGATAAGAACATTTGGCACCCATTGTGGGGCCCAGGTAAGACTTTATCCTGCCTCCACATTTTATACAATTCTTACATGATGAGATAACTCATTATAAAGATCGACAATGAGGATATTCCATAATTGCTCACAATTAGCTACCATGAATATTTATGGTTAGAGTTTTGGAATGCCTTGTAAGAATGCTATGTTGACACTCTATTTCTTTCATTCAATATGTTTTATTCAAATTTTATGAATAATAAGTGTCAAAATAGATTTTTCCCATTGCTTTGGTAACACCTGACTCAACAAGTGCTCCAAATTCCAAAGGTGGCCTCTTAAGATAAAAACACATCAAAAATAGCATTTAAGTTGCATAAAATATTTTCTTGGATATTCTAATGTTATGTTAATCTCTTACAAGGTGTGAAAATAAAGAAATTACATAACACCTTCGGAATAAGGCCAAATTCCAATGGTGGCCTAGTGAGATAAAAATGATTCGAAAATATCATTTAAGTTGCATAAAATATTTTCTTGGATATTATAATGTTTGTTGATGCAGCTAAAGTTATGTTAATCTTATACAAGGTGCAAAAATAAAGAAATTACAAAACACCTTCAAAATAAGGCCAGATTTCAATGATGGCCTCGTTAGATAAAAACGCATCAAAAATAACATTTGACTTGCATAAAATATTTTATGTGATATTCTAAGGTTTGTTGATGCAGCTAAAGTTATGTTAATCTCATACAAGGTGTGAAAATAAAGCAATTATAAAACACCTTTAAAATAAGGCCAAAATTGGAAAATTTTGGAAAAATATGTTGTGTTCGCCCTAATTTACTTATGTACTCCACTTTTTAAGCAATCCTATTGTCACAAATGAAATTGCGACGGGGACGACAAACGAAAAATAAAATATTAAAAAAAGAGGTTTAGAATCACCACCAGAGTTATTATAGGAAACTATGGAAAACCATAAAAAAAGAGCAATGTCTACAAAAATAGATTTGGGGTACAAGAGTTGGTTACGTGTAGGGACGGTGTTAGCACCCTACAATATTCGTCCTAAGACGGTACCATTAATTAAAATACAATGGAGAGGGTCTCCTTTAAATGTTTATTTTCCAAAATAATAAAAAGAGAAAATTCAAAAGAAACAAAAAATATTTTTGTTTTTTGGGCCCGATAAGGATTACTCCTTGCTCTTACGTATATTCATTCATAATGGAGAATCAAGGTCACGTAGTTCTTTATGAAAAAACTTTTTGAAAAAAAATAATTTGTTTGAAGACGTTGATATCACTTTTTTTTTTTAAATTTGAAAATTTTGAATTTTTTAGTAATCTTATAGAAGAGCGAAGGTATTAAGAAATAAGACGACGCGAGCGGTCACACGAGCACTTATATCTTTTAAAAGCTAAAAGGGTACTTAAATTATTTATTTATTATAATTTTTTTAAAAGAAAAAACTTTCGAAAGAAGATATGATACCCAAAAAAGCGTGACTATTATATATCAATAATTTATGAAAATATTAGGAAAATAAATAAATAAAAGATTAGGAAATAATATTTAGGATTAAGCATATTATTTTATCATTTGTAAAAAGGTTAAATAAAGAGTTAAAAAATACGTAATATATAAAAACGAAACAATGACATATAAAAAAAAAGAAAAGTGGGACCAACAAAAAAAAAGTATTAGAAAACGGGACTCACGCAAACATAGAATATTAAAACATGAGATCTCTCACTTATTCATGCAACAACAGTAGCAACCCAGTGCAATTAACAAACATTAATTATAATAATGAACCAAAAGTGCATGACAATAATGTTTTTCCACCGAGAATGAAATGGTGAAAACATCAAATTCAACCAATATCATAACCAATTCTCAACAAAATCGCATATAACACAACAATAATTAATTTTTGTAAACCTGAACGGGATATTGGATTTGCACGCCTAATTGAGCAGATAAATAGTTGCATTGGAACACTAAGAAGCACATGGTGATGGTGATCGAAATTGTGTGCTTAGGGTAAGAGAGAGGTCTCTAGAGTCGTTCCTTTATTCTTTTGCTTGATGGGTTTAAATACACAAAATTATAAATCTAATGTAATCTCGTAATAAAGTCAGTCTTGATTATAAAGAAAGTTAAAAGGAAAGAATTAGTCTTAATATTATCACATTATGGGAATCAAATCATAGAAAAATCAGAGCACAAAATCAAACGTGATCAGGAAAAATGATTCTAATTAGTAAAAGAGATATTGCTTAGAATCATATTACTACTTTCTTTATTTGGAAAAGATGTGTCCCAAAATCAGAGCATAAAATCAATTATCATTGGGGAAAAACGATTCTAAAAATTAAAACAAATTCTGCTTTTAAATATTGGAATCCCATCATTAACTTCTTGATTTGGAAGAAATGACAAAGCATAGAATGGGGGTGAGAATATAAAATTTTGGATTGTTGTTAGTTGCAAGAAAATTTTAGGCTAAAATAAAAACAAGGCATCAAAAGAAAACACATAAAAGATTAAAACAGTCTTTTTCTTTTTATTTATTATTATTATTATTATTATTATTATTATTATTATCATACTATTATTATTTAGAAAAAGAAAAAAATCCAAAGCAAAAATCATACTTTTTTTTAATTTTTTTATTCGTTATTATTTTTTTTATTATTATATTTTTTAATTATGTCGTACGAAATTGGGCTTTGACACCTATACCCACGAAGTTGGCCAATCAGAGGCTGCCACATGGGTATCCTCACTCTCTAAATCTGCCTAATAAAAAGTTTCCATGTGTCCATCATCCTCACTAAAAAATTTGACCAGCCATATGATGACACAACATCACCTTCATCCTCCATCTTCTCCACCAGACCTCAAACGCTGCCTGTAACATCCCTAAGGAATATCACTTAATTAAATAAATAAATAAGGAAAAGAAATTAAATCGCCACAATATTATTATTCCCAAACGCGGGAAAAATTCTAAAATGTGAAAACACGCGCCAAAATTTATAAAACATAAATACCAAGAGTATTACAATTTCCAAAATTATTATTCATAACTGAAAACATAACAAAATATAGCAAAAAATCTCATAGATGTAATCCCCCAAGCTAGCCCTCACTCCGTCGCCTGAGCATCCTCAGCATCACCTGTATCAACATTTGCTCTCGTGTAATGAATCACACGATCATCGCCATACACAAACAGAAAGGGTGAGCTGATAAAATAAAAATACATATATAACCACATATTATAAATAAGACACCCATCTTAATTAATCTAGTTAGTTCTTGGTGAAGACTTTAACCCCAAGGCTTTACAGCCTTCAAATCACACAAAGGTTAGCCTTGGACTCAGGAATATGATGCTCACATGAACATGCCTGCTCGTGGTCCTGCCTTTACGAACCTCCCCGCTCGTAGTCCTGCTCTACGAACCTCCCCTCTCATAGTCCAACACATGTGATCCACCAGCCCCGTACCTCCCTGCACGTGGCAACTCTCAATCGTGAGAACGGAACATATGAACCTACCCTGCTCAGATCATCACATGTTATCCACCATCCATGAACCTACCCGCTCATGGCACAACATCTCCCGATCCAAGCATATCATCATTGTCACTTAAAAGCAACCCACACAAGTCATAGTCTGCAGCACAATCGCCTGGCGCAGCCCCAGGCGCTGCCAAGCGAAATCAGTGCAGACCGCCTGGCGGTTCAAGCCATACTGCCAGGCGCCAGGTCCACGGACAAAATGCCCATTGTTCTGCGTCCGCCTGGCAGATCCTACCCTACCGCCAGGCGCCAATCGCTACAGACCCCTTCTTGGAGCTCCTACCGCCTGGTGCGCACACTCACGCCGCCAGGCGCTGTATCAGCAGCGTACCAATTTGTTGTTTTCACGCGTCAGTCCCGATTATCTCACCTTCTCTTGACTCCTCCAAAGCAACATTACACTCTTATCCATTCAATTCTTATTATTGACTCCTTGGCACCCCACAAGTGAACCCATTACCTATAATTTTTCCCATTCTCGATCTCAAAACGAAATCTAGGATTAACCAAGTTCATCAATCATTAATCAAGGAACCAACCCACTCCAAATGAGTTCACACCAGACCTTACCTTATAGTACAATACCAACCCAAATCACATTACAACAATAATACCTCTTCCACTCATTTAGCTTTCAATCCATCTTACACAAGTAATAGCTAATACCTCAACTCACTAAGACACACTATCCCATGTCCCAATTTTACACCTCCAAGCCCACTTATACTTTCCAACCCTGAAACTTTGAATTAGAATTCATTATCTTCCCTAGCTTTAATTAACTTTCCTGCAACCATACCATACTATACTCATACCTTCCCACCTCTTCCAATCCCTATAATTCAATACCATAATTATATTGTTCCTCACAATTTCACCAATAATTTCCAGTACTACTCACTCTCCTAGATTCCTCTCTCTAATTTTTTTCTCACTGTCTAACCTCACAATCCCGTGATTGCACTTCGTCTTCGCTTGACGGTAAGTGTAGCGCTGCCAGGCGGTACACCAGTACCCAGCCAAACATAGGTTTCTCCATTCTACGGCTGATAGCAAACCTTTTATGCACTCCATCCTTAATACCTAACTCTCCAAATTTCAACAATGCATCTACAATAATCTGAACCTTCTATTATGAATTAAATTCTTAGATTTCACTTGGTTTCAACTCTCTGGAATCAACCCTAATTCAATCCCCTCCAAATTTTACACATACGATTATAGGGTGCACATACGGGTATGTTACAAAATTTGGCTATGCACTCAGTTTGTGTTGAGTTTCATAGATTCACGACACCCAGTAGGGTTTGCACAGATCAATTCCAGAAATCACATTAATTTCCACTCAATTAGCAACAAGAATCAATCAAGAAAACGCGAACAACGTCGCGCCGCTTGGCAAATCTTCATCGCCGCTAGGAGGTTCATGTAGAAATCAAGAACAAAGGCAAAGTCTGTTATGCCGCCTGGCGGCTCGGGCCTTGTCGTTGGGCGGTTTCTGGACAAAAACCCAGAAACTTCGTAAAATAGCGTCAAAATGGCAGGGAAGCAAAGCAATTTCATTCATACAAGGCACAGTTCATCATATTAATCAAAGTAAACAACTCCCTTACCTCAAATCCTCGCTCCAAATTCGAATTGAACATGTCTCTAACCCCAAGAACACTCTTGTTCTTTGTTTACACTCCCAAGACTGGTTTTCCACTCCAATTCCTCTCTGTAGTGCGTGCCAATTGCCAGAACCTCACTGACCAACGTTCACACCACTATTCCTGGTCTCTCTCTCTTTGAAATTCCTCTCCCTCTCTCCAAATTACTTTCCCTTAATTACCCTTTACACCCTAAACGAAAATTTAGTTAGTATGTGCTTAATGACTAATCAATACCCATTAGCAGGATGTTTTCAGCCCTCTTGGTTTGTTCCTCATGGCTGCTAGGGTTCCTCAACCCTTTCATATCCATGCCAAAGGAAAATTTGGCAAAAAGAGAGTTAATTAGTTCTCAGCAAGGTTTGAACCCATAACCCATCAATTACCAAGTCAAATGCATAACCAAATCAACCAATTCATATTTGTGATAATTTCTACAATTTTAGGATTTTATTATCAAGTCTAGCACTCAAGTATATCATCAAAATAATGCATAAATTAAAATAACACCCAATTGGCATACATAGGACTCGAACCTAAGTCCTCTCACACAAACAAAGTACTCTCAACCACTTAAGCTAGTACTTTTCCACGTCATAGCTCTCTGCATTAAACGCCTTAAAGGCTTCTACTACCCGCATTTATTAAATAATTATTTAATTAACTATTTAATTTTCTTGGGTCTTACACTGCCATCGTTAGGTACCGCACCACCTACCTAAGGGTTACTAGAACTGATGTGACAATCGAAGTAGTGCCAATTTTCCATGCTCGTCTTCCTTCATTGCCTCATCGGCCAATTCTAGGGCATTTCTGCTTCACCTTAGACAACTGCATTATTTGTATCTGGGATGCCACTAATATCAATTGTTTGACTACTACCTGTAAGACCCGAGAAATTTAAATAATTAAATAAATAATTATTTAATAATTACGGGTAGTTAGAGTCTTTATGATATTTAATGATGGCTTTAATGATGTGGAATAGTATCAGTTCATATGGTTGAGAGTACTTAGTTATTATGAGGGGACTTAGGTTTGAGTCCTGTGTATGCAAATTGTGTTATTTTAATAGTATATTATTTTAATGATATGTTTGATCATGAGGAGTGATTATAAATTCCTAGATGTGTAAGAATGATCACGAAACATGAATTGGTTGTGCACTTGCTTTGAGAGGGGGTGATTATGTGTTTGAACCTTGGCGTATGCGAAATAAGGATCCTTTTTTCTAAAATTATTTTTTGGGATGGATGGGAAGGGTCAGAAACCCTAGCCGTTGGTGGGAGAAACCAGAAGGGCTGAAAAAAACCATCAAGTTAATGAGAATTGATGGTCATTAACCCTTACAATAATGAATTTCGTTTTTTTTAATTAATTTAATTAAAATAGAGGTGGAAAGGGGAGAGGAAGAAGATGTAGTTTTGGAAAATTGCAGAGACTTGAGAGTGAGAGTGACCAATGGAGTTTGAAAGAAGGGTTAAGGAACTCAATTGGAGCAAGGATTTCCAGGTAAAGGGAGCTGCTTTTGTATGTTATTATTCATGTATAATGTATTGTGCCTTGTCGTGACCCAATTGCATGAAACCCCATTTTTTTACGTTGTTTTTCATATGTTTATGGGTTTCTGCCCAGAAATCGCATGGCAATAATGAATGCACCGCCAGGCGAAGCATACTTTTTTACCCAGTTTTATGTGTTCTGTTATGAACCGCCTGGCGGCGAAGTGGACCCACCAGGCGACGCGCGATGATTATTCCTGTTTTTGTTGTGTTTTATGGATTTTATGATGTGGTGACTTTCTAGTCAGATTAATATGTCTGCATAAATGCTTGGATCTAAATTATTGTTATTACTATGATGCTTGTGAATTGAGTTGGAGATATAAACATGAAGAGTTCATGTTAAAATTGTAGAATTAATCTGAATCTTGGGAAATAGGGGCCAATTACGATGTGGTCGGAATAATATGATGTTATTGGTTGAGTATGTATCAGGAAATTGAGTAATTGTAAAATATTGGTGCATTTGGGAATGACTAGAGTGGAAGGTTAAAATATAGGTGTTCACAAGCGCAGGAAACCTGGGTTTATACCCAAGTACTGATGTGTAGCTTGGCGACATCCTATTGGCCGCCAGGCGATAGTGGTGAACAATTATAGTTCTGGAAATTTCACTAAGTGGCTAAGAAAGAGGTTCTAGTGGATTGAATGGAAAGGGAATTGTGGATGTGACAATTAGAGAAAGAAGAGTGAACAAACGAGTGTGAGGAATAAGCAATATATGGAATATGATAGGGTGCTCACTTTAAATTGATGTAGTGATTGATAGTAAATCCTTAGATATGGCCTAATAATATGTAAAGATTTAGTGGCTTTAGACGCAATAAGTGAATGATTGACAAGGATGTTAAAATTGGTTAAGAATGGCTATAATAATGACCTGACGATTGTAACTAAGACTAAGGTAAGAGTTGGTTGTGCCATGAGTTGTATGTCGTATAAGTCGTTGATATGATAATAAAATATGCGTGCCCTAGGATCTGAGATGGAAATCAATAACATTATAATTGATGTGCGGACCATGGGTGTGTGGATGTAGATTTCAGATTGGATTGAGTTGTACTTAAGTGTGTGTATGTGTGTGTGCTTAGGAGTAAATACAGAGGATTGAACCATATGTGACTTGGAAATGCATAAGGAATTGGGCTCTAAACTAGGTACATGAGTTATTGACCGAGAGTGATTTGGTTTATAACCATAACCTGCTGAAGTGACATGTAGTAAGGTCGCGCTACTGATATAGCGCCTGGCAGCACACGAGTAGTCGCCAGGCGATAGACCTTAAAATAGTGGGTCTGGAGTTGCTTGGCGCATGGCAATGAGATGCTTCTGCCAGGCGGTCTACACATGAATATCGTCTGGCGGCACTTAGGCAGCGCCAGGCGATAGCGCTGCAGCCAATGACTTTTCTTGCTTGCGTTTATTATGATGTGATGTGAGACTTGGACCAGGAGATGTTGGTTGTGTTATGAGTGGGTAGGTTAATGTCTAGTGGTGAACACGTGATAATATGAGCGGGGAGATTCATAGTATGATGCTCTTGTGTGGGGATACGAGCGAGGAGTTTCGTATGTTCCGTGCTCGCACTTGAGAGCTGCTACGAGCGAGAAGGTTCGTAGTTGTTGGATCACGTGTGTTGGACTATGGTCGGGGAGGTCCTTAGAGTTGGACTACGAGCGGGGAGGTTCGTAGAGATAGGACCACAAATGGGTAGGTTCGTGGAAGCATCTTATATCCTGAGTCCATGGTCAATTATTTGTGAGACTTACAAGTTGGAAAACCTTGGAGCAGTAGGGTTCTTGGCCAAGAATTAACTAGAATAAAGTAGTTAGGTGAATCTTGAGTTTATCAACTTATATATTATTTATTTAAGAGCTCGCCCTTTTTGTTTGTGTTTGGCGATGATCGTGTGAGTTGTCACACGGGAGCAGATGATATTCTAGGTGATGTTGGTGATGTATAGCAACGGAGAGAGGGCTAACATGGGATTGGATTATGTTTATTTACGATTTTTAGTTTTCAGTCATTTATCTTGAGAAATTGTAAAACGATCATGGTTTTTTTTATGGATTTTATTAATTTGAGTTTTAAGTGCGTTGTATAAGTTATGAATTTTTCAGCGTTTGGGAATAAAAAATTATGATGTTTGAAATTCAATTATTATCCATTTATTTTATTTAAGTAATTTTCAGTAGGAATGTTACACTACCAACGTCGTCCCTAGAGTTAGCGTCTTCGACCAAGGCTTAATAACCAAGGGTGATGCACCCAAAAGCCCG
>Ga0214544_1013377_pt1 | contig 9972 bp, 14 predicted proteins | sample CNSS3metaG_FD_160074 | JGI IMG/M metagenome (GOLD analysis project Ga0214544, IMG submission 160074) | Root nodule microbial communities from cowpea collected in UCLA plant growth center, Los Angeles, California, USA - CNSS3 | ecosystem: Host-associated > Plants > Roots > Nodule | place: USA...
TAATATAAAAATAAATAAATACATATATTTTTTTCTCAAATTAATAAACATATATCTTATTTTACAAGTTAATTTTACTTCTTATTTTCTATCCGGATGAAATTAAGTGTGTTCAAACATAATCATGCGAATTGCATTAGAAAAAACTAAAACTAACATAAAGAATGGTAGAATGTTCGTTAACAAGTGAAATGATCTGAATAGTTTAAATAAAAAAGGTTTAAATATGTTTTTGGTTCCTCAAGTTTCAGTGAATTTTGGAATTAGTCCCTCATAAAAACTTTATACCAATTTAGTTCTTCATCTTTCAAAGTGCGTGGATTTAGTCCTTTTAACCAAATTTTGTTAAGTTTATCTGACGTTTCAAGTGCATTTCATGATAGTATTTAAATTATTTACCATGTTTGACACATTTTTGCTTCAATGTTAACTTAAATACTATCATGAAATGCGCTTAAAACGTCAGATAAACTTAACAAAATTTGATTAAAAGGACTAAATCCACGCATTTTGAAAGATGAAGGACTAAATTGATCAAAAGTTTTGATGGGGGACTAATTTTAAATTTCGCTGAAACTTGAGGGACAAAAACATATTTAACCTAAATAAAAAAGTGTGTACTATAGACGAACAAAGTAAATTATGCACTCAAACCCTTTTCTTCGTAAATTTGATTTATTCTACAAAAGAACAAAGTATGGAGAATTATTTTTACCTTAGATACTATTCATGATGATACAACAAGTTTAATGTAATAAATTTGAATGTATACATTTTCTTCTTTTTCTACACAAACAACCTTCCAAGTATAATTAATTATAAAGATTAAAAAATTATGTTGTTTACAATATATCACTACTAAAAACACTTATATTTCCTGTCAATTTTGTTTTGAAATTTTTTTTATAGAAAATACTTACAAATTTTATTGTAAAAAAAAATTTGGAAGGAACTGCTACTAATTTTATTACAAAATATTTTGTATAAAACACTTTTCGCAACAAATTTTATAAAAAATACTTACAAATTTTATAATTTTATAGGAAATAATTACCTACAAAGAAATTACCTGTCATACAAATTTAACAAATTTTTTCTTACAAATTTGCAAGAAAAATCTCATACAAATAAAAATTTCTAGTAGTGTATCATGGAAGAATGGAATACTTATACTTTCATTAAGTAAATTACAAAATCAGAGTTCAAATTAAAAAAAAAAAAATCACCGTCATATAACAAATCTTATTATAAATACGAGTGTGGATGTTTACATAATTATAACAAATTTTAATATTAAATGTTTCTAATTAAGCATTCTATTTAAATGTTAAATAAATTAATTTTACATTAAATTTATTTATTTTATAAATATGTTTTTTCATGTAATAACTAAACCTTTTTTAAGGGTACTTTTCAAAAAATTAATTATAAATTTGTTAATAAATAAATATTAACAATTTTAATTTATGCAACATGTATTTTATATATTTCATATGATAAAACAAACAACATGAATTCCTACATGTGAAAATGTTATATTTAAAGAAAAAGAAAAGGATTCAATTGAACTGAGAATCAAACTAAAGAAAAAAAAGTAAATAATATCACTATTTTTTTTTTTAAATCCTTTAATGTGATAGGTATTAATATTAATATGATTAATATTTATAATACTACAACATCTCAAATTTATAATTAATTTTTAATACAATATTTTAACCACATTATTTTTAATTCATTTAAATATTTTATTATACACGTTTTTTATTTTAAGCAACACAAATTATGTGTTAGATAATGAAAGATTTTGTCTGAGATATTTCGTCTACTGAATTGGAGAACTTCGTCTACCGAATTGGAGAACTTCGTAACATGATCAGATGAATTGCGTTTAAAGTGTTCAAACTTACATAAAATACAATTATAACAAAGTAATAATTTTTTTTTATTTACCTTACTATAATTATAACATGACAACTTTACTGTAAAGATAAGTTTGATGGAATCTTTCTTCTCCTCCTTCATTAGCAACCTTCTAAGTGTAATTATTACATTTATAGTTTCATCATATAAATATCTCTTACAAAGTCATTTGAAACCTAATTACAATTAATCAAAGTTACCGGTCATAACAAATCTTGCCTAGATTTGAATGTGGGATGCCACATTTTCAATCCACACAGAATAAGTGAAAAAAAGTTAAACAACAAATCCTTCTAAAGTAAAAACTCATTTATTATGTCTTCTTACAAGTCTAGAAAAACTCATCTAAACAAACTTCGACAATATGAGAGCAAAAATATGTGTGGAAGTTGTGAGCGTGAGTGCATGACAAAATGATAATTAGATCATCATGTGATTTTACTCCTTCCAACATAAAAAATGATAAAAAAAAAAAGAGTACAGTTTTTAAATACAATAGAGGTAGAAGAAAAAACCTGAGCAAAGATGATGAAGAGGTGAAGGATAAAATCCTTAGTTGTTCACTCTTAATGTGTTGAAGAGCTAAGAAATTGATTCAGAATTATCCCTTTACGTTAATGTAATCTAATGGGGTGGGATGATTTGTCTATTTATGGAGGTTCAATGGGTGGCACTACTTGTTTGTATTCACATGAGTATTGTTCATGCCAATTAAAAATGACTTGAAAACATGTTTGATTGCTTGTTTGTTTTTGTTGATTTGAGAGTGTAAATTTGCACGCAAGTTACAAAATTTGACACTCTAAAATGAAAAGAAGTGCAGGAAAAGACAGATCATCTTATTAAAATTAATTTATTGTCCCTCACTTTTAACAATTTAATTTACTTATATTTATTATAATATATATATAATAATATATATATATATATATATATATATAATAATAATAATAATAAATATATATATACACTAATAATAACAATAATTATAATTATTATAATAATTAATATTATATAATAAAATATGTATAATAATTATATATTAATTATATGAATATCGATAATATGGTATATTATTATATATATATAATAATTTTAATTATTATAATAATTAGTATTATATAATTATAATAATATTATTATTATTCAAATAAATATATTCTTAAAAAAAATTAATTCTCTAAAATAAAATATATTTAAATAAATATGAAGTTAAAATTAAATAGTCTAAATTATAAATTATTTCAAGTTATAATTAAAAATAATAATAATTATTTTCAGTTATTAATTATAATTTAAATAAATTATATTTTTGTAGTTTTAAATAACATTTTTTATTTTATTTGAATATCATTTCTTCTATTTACATTGAAAGATAAAATGGTAATCTTACAATTTATTCTTTTAAAAATTATAATTTATTAAATTTTATAGATCACATCATATATAAATTTTCGTAAACTTTCCACTCATATCCATTCAAATCATATAATCTTTCTTTTATTCCAAAAAATCTCATCTTAACCTGCAAATTAATTCAAACAACGCAATTTTACTCCCCCAAATTCACACCACAATCCAAATACAACATAAATGTAATGAAAACATTCTGTTTTTAAATTCAACAAGAAGAAGTAGCTGGTGAAGGACTAATATTTCATTGTTCACTCTTGATGATTTAATTCTATCCCTTCTATAGTAATATAATATAATGGCACGATATCCCTCTGTTTATGTATTTATGGACATTTACAACCGTCAAATAATGACTTGCTATATTATTTCTATAATAATGTGATAGAGAATAATGGCACGATATCTCTGTTTTTATGTATTTATGTACGTTTACAACTGTCAAATTAATGACTTGTTATAATATTTCTATAATAATAAAAAGTTGTTATTAAATATTAAATTTAAAATAAAAATATTATGTATTTTACAAATTTAGCCACTTTATTATTTTTATGTTAATAAGTTGTTTTATTAATATAAAACTTTTATAAATTAAAAAGAAAGAATAGAGATGAGAATTTTTGGAACAATTTAATGTGTGTCTTATCATGATTCCATTGAAAGATTCTATTTATAAATACAATTATATCAATTATATGTGTAATTCAATCAAGTCAACAGACGATATTAATTAATAACAAAAACTTAATTATAATGAAAGTCTAAAATCACATAATTTCAAAACTTTAATATTAAATCCATCCATTTAAAAATATCAAATTAAAAATTATTTGAAAAAGAATATAGTAGCAAACATAATTCTTCCAAATTTTACTTCAATTGTTACTAGCTTGAAACACTACAAGAAGATGTATCGTTAACTACCAACTTTAGTAATAAAAAGTTGTTAGTCACTATAGTGATCAATTTAGATGCTAATGTATAAAATAAAAAAAATTAGTTACTAAAATAATTACTATTATGAACAAAAAATCATTGGTCGTTAAATTAGCAAGTAATTAATTTGAGACTAATTAATTGTTATCTACCAAAGAAAATTGGCCACAAAACATTAATTTCTAACTTAGTCTATCTCAAATTAATCATTGATCAATTCTAATTTCTTATTCATAATAGTAACTATTTTAGTAACCAATAATTTTTTATTTTATAAATTGATATTGATCACTATAGTGATTAAAACTTTTAATCACTAAAAGTTATTGAAAATAAGACATTTTCTTAGGGTGAAACATGTAATTTAAATAATTTAATAGTTTCATTATTTAGTCTTATTATTTATTCACTTTCCTGAATTAGGTTTTATTGTAAATTTAATTAAATTTTAGTATTTGATTAAAGAAAAAAAATGAGGACCATAACACATTTATGATAAAAATGCATGGCACACACAAGCAAAGAATACTTATCATCAAAAAAATTAAGTGAATATTAACAATAAATTAAAGCTTATTAATCAAACTTCTCCGCATATTAAGAGATTTTTAGATTTTTCATTAGTTAATCGTTTCACATTCTAAAAAATGCCTTCAAAACTCATTAGTCTTCTTTAAAATTCTTTGTTTTAGAAGATTTAGTATTAATTTTTTTAGATATACTCTGTCAAATTTTCTTGTAGATTGAAATGGTTCATCAACCTCAGAATTTAAATCTATTATGTCATCAAACATATTAGCTTATTTAGAACCTAATTCCTATTTCTCCACAAAATTGAGTTTCTTAGATGTCAAAGAATTAAGAACTATCTTGAAATTAGGTGAATCTAAATCTTGTAACCCATGCAAACTATCGACAATGAGTATAATATCATCCAAAGAAGACATATTAGTTAAGAAATTAGACTCTATTAACGTACTACCAATAAAAACATCTATATTCTTAATTATATAAAATTTATTCATAACACAAATACTGTCATGATTAATCATCGTTGGCTCAGGCTGTGACCGAGCAACCGATTGAGCAACAGACCACACGACAATAGATTAATTCATCAAAAGATGTTTAACTATGGGCTCCACCATAAGCTCAATCACATGCTTTTATATAACTATGTAATTATATTATTAATATACACCAAAAAGATTTTGAACATATATTTTGAAAAATTAAAATATATGAATTAGAATTTTAAAAATATCAAATATATTAAAATTAAAAAAATCACTTATACATTTCGAAAAAAAAGGAGCAAACGTCCTTGTTTTAAACTAAACTCCTCTACTTTTAATAGATATTGTTCTATATAACTATTTATATGTTTATAAATATGAATAAGTATAAAATTATATACACTAAATTCAGTTTAAAATTGTGAAAAAAATGACATTGATAATGATTTTAATAATGAGACTCATAATTTTAAAATACACAATCTCTTTTTAGAAATCATTTTCTAGAGTTTTCTAACTTTCTTTCAAGGAGTTCTTGTCCGTGAGATTGATTCTCGCAGAACTCTTCAAGTTGGACCGATCAGTTTTTCTGTTCGCGTAAGTTAAGTTTAAGACATTTTTCTTGTGAGATTTTTTTCACTTGCATGTCTCGTTTTAGTCTTTTATATGAGTTTTTGCTGATTACTGATCGTAATGGTATGTTTCCATCGTTTTCGTGATGCTTTTATGTGTAGATAAAACATTTTGTGGAATTAAAAATGTTTTGGTGTTTTTAGAGCTGTTTAAGCTGTGTAACAAGTAAGGGAAGCTAAAGGTTTGATCTTGTGTTATTGATTGTTTATGATTTTGGTACTTGATTGAATTTATGAATCTGAGACAGGTTGATAATCTTTTGTTGATTATTTTGTTTGAGCAGTGGCTGAATTGACTGAACTTTGAGTAATTGAACAAGGTAGTACTTACTCCATTTTTGATAAAACTATTATGAGTTAGAATATTGAAAGAGGAGTACCAAAAGGAGCAATTAACGAGGTCTTTAGTTATTTCAGATCACAAATTTCCTTCTTTGTCCACTGCCAAATAAAATGTTTTCGCAAGAGAAGTCTTAGCCTATAATCGGAAAATTCCTATGATTGTGTAGATTCCTATGATTGTGGATCCCATTAAGATGATGATTGATTTCTAATAATTGTTTACAAGAGGAATAATTTCTGACCATTTATTTAAGTTGTTTAACACAAAATATTTGTTCCAGAATTACAAAACTATAACAGAAATAAAGTTATCAAAGTTGATCACCAACTTTGATTTTATTTTCAGGGTTTTTTATGGATATGGCATTGTCTTCTAGAGCTTACACCTTTTCAATCTAAACAGAAGTGGAATGCACTAAAACATTATTACGGTATTCACTCAAGGCCCATATCGGAAAATAATTTCTATAAAATGGGTAATGAAGCACGCAACTACTCTTGTACGCCCCCACGGCCTCCTGCCACAATTAAGTCACACACAAACATTAAACAATTTTGGTGCAATAACTAAGATTCATAATTCAAAAGATAGAGATTTGAGAGGTACTTGTTGGGGCCAATCACCATCTTCTAACTGAGAATTAATGAGTAACTTTGCAGCACGATGAAGAGGTGTTGGATCTCTCTCAGCCTACATATGCCAAATTCAGAAAACGAATAACAACAACACTTAAAGGCATTAGAGATGTTGAAATCCAGCAGATGCAAATGAGAAGAGTACCTGTCCGCCATTAATTAAAGCCATTAGAGCCCACGCTGTTTGAACAACATGCGATCGATTCCCTTCAAGACCCACGTACGTCTTCATCGCACATATGCATTCATCATTAATATTTATAATTAATGACATTTAAGCTAATGGAAATTGTGATCATAAATAATAGTGGTTTAATTACAAACCTTCATTGAACATGAAAGATAACTTTCTCCCCAGCCACCATCATCATTCTGTATCGAGAGTAGAAATTTCACAGCTTTACAAATGGCAACACAGTTAGAGTAAGTGTTTCCAGCAGCGGCTAAAGCTCCGAGTGCGAACCAGGAAGTGTAAGTGAAGCAAACTCCCCAGTCCGCATGCCAACTTCCATTTGGTAATTGTTGATCTTCAATGTACTGTGTTGCTTTCATAATGAAATTATCTATCTCTTCCTTTTTGTGCTTTGGATATAGTTTTTTGAACAATACTAAAGCCTGAATTGTTGTTCCAGTACATTCAATATGCTCGTGCTCAATTACTATATCAGCAAGAAATTCCGCCGGATTCAGATTCTAAAATTAATAAAAAAAAAATAATGAAATCAACATCAGCAAACAAATTTACACACATTGTAGAATTCATCGATTCATACTTACTTCCAACCACTTTTGACCTAATGCTGGCTCCCACACTGTTACACCTCCATTCTTGCTCTGCAGTAATCGAACTTGTAGTTTCGTAAAAAAACAATATACAAGCAATTTAAATGAGTGGAAACTTCAATAAAGGAAAATTATTTAAAATTTTAAATTACAGAAAAAACATGGGAATAATCAAGACAATTAAAATTTAAATGCAAAGAACCTAACGTTGTGTTGCAATTCAATATATTAGAGTACAATTACTAAGATTTTGAAAAGAAAAATAATATTTTTTAAGTAATTATTTAAGAGCATGTCGAACTCAAATAGACGAAGTATAAAATTAAATTTAATGTTTTTTAAAGTAAAAGAAAACTCTTGAGATAAAAAAAAAAAACCGGTGAGAGTAAATTTAAGATTTATATGATAAACAAAAATAAAATAACTTGCTTTATAGTAACAAAAGAAACAGAAATCGTTTTACTTTCGATAATAAGCATTTTATGTTTTAAATTATGTAGAGATGGATTACTTACTCGCTCGGGTATTTTACCAATCTCGGTCAATAACCTTTCAAAATTATGGATAAGAGTTCATTTTTATGAAAATTACGTTTAAGGATTAATCGTGTTTATTGGACACAATTTTGTTGTAAAGAAATGAAATCATAATCCACATAACGACTTCTGTGTGAATGTTAAAATTGTGTAAGTCAACTGCGATTTTAATTAATATTAACTAAATCGTGCTATATTTAAAAATAAAGATACACCGAAATCGTGCTAGGATTAGAAAACTTTGATATTACGATTGAAATGAAGTTGTGCATTCGTATTCGTATGATGAATTTGGTTAAATTTTTTTTTTAAAAAAAAAAAAAAATATGCACCGAAATGGTTCAAATGATAACAACTTTCATATATAACTTTTTATGCAAAAATCTTGTCTCTAAATTTTTTCAATATTTTTCTATTTGTTTAAAACTCGTACTTAACATATACTCTTTTATTTCCATTCTATCACTTCCTTTTTATTTTAGTATTTTAACTTTTTTTGTTTATTTAAATATGTATATAAAAAACTTGTACCGTAGTCATATACTGCTTCATTACTTTAATTAAGTGTAATTAATATTAATTAAAGTCACGGTTCACTTGTGCGACCTTAACATTCACACAGAAATCCTAATCTGATTCCACGACTTCATTTCCTGATATCAGAAACAAAAACACGACTTGTCCCTACACCTAATTTTTAAAAGAACGAATCCAGATCCATATACCATTTTCACAAAAATTAAGACCATATACCATTGTTTACCAAATTATTTAAAAAATTAAATAGTGTAACCTTAATCTTATAATACTCACCTGAAGTGACAATATAAAATTGACGGGCTCATATAACTTTTCAGGTTCCAATTTTTCTCCCACAATCTCTTCCGGCAACATTGATAAAAGTAAACAACACTGAAACATGGATGATTAATTAGTTAGAACTATATAACATACATATGTTGTTATTCCGGAAGTTTCTCAACAAATAAAAATGTTTTGCAGCCAAAGTAGTTAAATATTACCTTGAGACATTCTGCAGTGCCGTCAGAAACTTGTAATCCATGGTCTCTTTCAGCCAATGTCCATGCCCCTTTAGAAATGTGATGAAACATACTCTTGAAATCTCCTGAGCGGTTTTCTGCTACCTATAATATTACAATATCAATTCATTTATTGCCTAATAAAACTAATCAATATTTCCTATTGACGGGTTCAAATGGTAATTTTGTAAGTTTTTTTATGTTTTCTTCAAATCTTTTATTTTTGTTTAATGTGAAATTTAAATTCATTATTTAGTTGCTTATAAGTAGTTAATTTTTTTAAAAAAGTAATTAGTTATTAAACTTCATTATTTAGTTGCTTATAAGTAATTATCTGAAGGACAATTGTCAATCCAAAATAATTTGTTATATTGAACTTCATTATTTAGATCACGTAAGATTTCTTTTGTATGTTTATATAAAAAGCAAAAGTTGTAATTTAACGATATACTCACCTGAGATTTCTTGATAAAATCATGTGCTTTTTCAAGTGTGGGACCAATATCATCAATTAGACCAGTAGCCAGAAGAGCTTGAACCGTGAAACCAACATCCCAACATTGGGTATTAATTCCCTAAGTTATCATCTTCTATGGTTATCGTATATTCAGAGATTAAAAATAATTAAGATGATATTAACTGAGATGTATTTATACCTGTACACACATTCCATCCTCTGAAAGCCATAAATAATCTGGGACCCTTGCAAGAT
>Ga0214544_1013378_pt1 | contig 9971 bp, 8 predicted proteins | sample CNSS3metaG_FD_160074 | JGI IMG/M metagenome (GOLD analysis project Ga0214544, IMG submission 160074) | Root nodule microbial communities from cowpea collected in UCLA plant growth center, Los Angeles, California, USA - CNSS3 | ecosystem: Host-associated > Plants > Roots > Nodule | place: USA...
CCTAGCATTGCTTTCTTACTCCTAATTAACCTACAAAGCAAATAAACATAGATTAGCATGTTGGCTTAAGTCAAGTCAACTATAGTCAACAAGTCAAACCTAGTCAAAGGTCAACAAGTCAACTAAAATTGATTCAACTAAGTCAACTTAGGAAATCAAAAATAACAAACACAAATGAAAGGGATGGAGGATTAGTGAACTTCCTTTCTAAACATGCTTAGTCTTCTTAAGCATGTGCCTCCATCCTTGGTTGGGGTCAATCCTTCATCAAGGTGTTTGGTTTGGTGTAGGTGAAAGGATTCTTAAGAGAGGTGAGGCCAACTCCTAAGGAAGAAGACTAGAGTAAACCAGAGAAGAGTTTACTCTAAGGTGAGCTCAAAGGAGATTTGTGCACAAATTTGGGCAGCAATTCATTACTCAATTTCAAGATAAAAAATACATCTCCTAAGCCTTCTATTTATAGGCTAAAATGAGACCAAGGAGTCTCCAAAAAGTGGAGCGAAAACGGAGTCTAGAAAGTTGAATTTTGGAGCCAAAAAGGAGCATGTGGGAGGTGTGACTTGCCACCTAAGCAAGTCACACTTGTCTTGCGATGGAAAGCTAACTCTCATCCTTGGAGAGCAAGTTTGAGAAGCTTCTAGGCTTTTCTAGAGTAGACACACTACTCTTGGCCCATTTGGCCCAATTCCCCTTTTTGGTCCAAAATTACTTCTAAAGCCCAATTTCCTCTAAGGCCCAATACATGGCCCAAAGAAAACCCTATTCTACTGGGCCCAAAATACAAAGCCCAAAATAAAATCCTAATATAGTATTTACAAGCAAAATGTCCTATTCTAGGTCTTCACATCTTCCTTGGCCCATGTGAAGTTCATCTTGGGCCTTGCATGCGCATTTAAGGCCCATTCCTCCTGTATTCTCCTAGCCATGGCTCTTGTTGTAGGTCCCTTGGCTTGAGGCATCTCATCATCCATGAGCTCAAGTTAGCTGCAGTTGCAATAGCACACCTTAAAATATCCAAAAAATATCTATGCACATGTTTTTGTATCTGATGCTCAATAAACCTAATTATAAGAAATCCCAATTAATTTAATCTCTTAAGAACAAAATTCAACAAAAAATCTAGAATTAAACACTAAATGAGAGTAAAAATATGAATTAATCAGTCCCCTAGACAACCACCAAAAAATTGACCCCTGAATTTAACCCGTTAACTCGACCAACCATTTCGAACAGTAAAAGATGGTTCGTAACTACAACCTGTAACCCTAGAACTTAAACTCAATTCGTAAACTTGACTGGTAAACTCAACAAGTAAATTCTAATTGTAAAGTGGACCCATAAACTCGATTCGTAAAGTTAATTACTAAACTTGACCCGTAAATTAGACCCGTAAACTCAATCCATAAATACGACCAGTAAACTCAACATAAATACCCAACCCATCAACTCGGCCCGAAAACTCGACCTGTAAAATCAACCGGTGAACTCGACCCGTAAATTGTACCCCTAAACCCGTAAAAATGACTAGTACACTCGGCCTGTAAACATGACCCATAAAGTCAACCCGAAAACTTGACTCGTATACTCGATCCGTAAACTTGACCCGTAAACAAAACCTGTAGAATTGACCTATAAGTTTGACCCCAAACTCAAACCGCGACCAAATCTCGTAAAATCGATCAAAAAATTTGATCCCGTAAAATACAACCCATAATGATGTCCCTTTAAACACGACCCATAAATTTACCAAAAAATTCAACCCCGTAAAATAGGACTCATAATCACAACCCTTAAACTCCATCCGTAAACTCGACTTGTAAACTTGATCCATAAACTCGACTAACAACTTTGACATATAAAACACACGACGTAAACTCGACTTGTAAACATATCTTGTAAACTCGACTCGTAAAACCAACCCATAACCCCAACCTGTAAACACGAAATGTAAACTCAGTCGCAAAATTGACCCGTGAACTAGGCCAGTAAACTAAACCACCTCATTCGACCAGTAAACTATACTCGTCAAGCCACAAAAAGGACAAGTAAACTCGACCCATAAACGTGACCAATAAACTTGGCCCGAAAATTCGACATGTAAACTGGGCCATAAACCTATCTAATAAGCTTGGCTCGTAAACTCGATCCATAAACTTGACCCGTAAACAAAACCTATACAATTGACCCATAAATTCGATCGTAAACTCAACCTTAGACAAAAACCCGTAAAATTGATCGAAAAATTTGATCCCGTAAAATACAACCCATAATGATGTCTTGTAAACCCCCCCGTGAATTTGATCTGAAAACTCAACCATTAAATTCCAACTATAAAACACGACCCATAAATTCGACTTTTAAACGCAACCTAGAAACTTGACCCGTAAACAAAACATGTAATGCTCAAACAACAATCTCTTCCCAAAAAATCGACATGTTAACTAGACTGGCAAACTCGACCAACCAATTTGACCCTTAAAACGTGATACGTAATAATGACCTATAAACTTGGATTGAAAAATCGACACATAAAGTCAATTGGTAAACTCGACTCATAAACTGGACTTGTAAACATATCCGTAAATTGACCAAAAAGTTCGACCCTGTAAAATACGACTCATAATTACAACCCTTAAAGTCCATCTGTGAACTTCACCTGTAAACTCGATCCATAAACTCCAGTAGGAAATTTGACCTGTAAAACACAAGGCGTAAACTCACTTGTAAACCCGACCTGTAAACATGAAACGTAAACTCAGTCGAAAAAATTGACCTGTGATCTAGACCAGTAAACTCGACCACCTCATTTGACCAGTAAATTGTACTCGAAAACACGTAAAAAGGACAAGTAAACTCAGCCCAGAATTGTGACCCATAAACTTTGACCAAAAACTCAACATGTAAACCCGGTCGTAAACCTATCTAATAAACTAGACTTGTAAACTCGATTCATAAACTTGAACCATAAACAGAACATGTACAATTGACCTATAAATTTGACCTTAAACTCAAACCGAGACAAAAACCCGTAAAATCAATCAAAAAAATTGATCTCGTAAAATACAAGCCATAATGATGTCTTCTAAACCCCACCCGTGAATTTGATCCGAAAAGTCGACCATCAAAATTCCAACTATAAAACATGACCCATAAATTTGACTCTTAAATGCAACCTAGAAACTCGACCGGTAAACCAAACATGTAATGCTCAAAGCGTAAACTGATCTTGAAGAATCGACCCATTAACTAAACTTGCATACTCGACCAAAACATTTAATAATTAAAACACGATACGTGATGACGACCTGTAAACTCACCCAAAAACTCAACACGTAATCTCGACCGATAAACTCGAGTCGTAATCAAGACTTGTAAACATGAACAGTAAAATCTGTCTATAAACCTGACTTGTACACTCAACCCGAAACTTAACCTGTAAACCTATCCAATAAACTCCACCATAAACTCGACCCATAAACACAACCCTTATAATCTACCCGTAAATTTGACAGTAAACTCGAATAAAAAACAAGACATGTAAATCAACCAAAAAATTTGACCCCGTAAAATACGTACGACTCATAATCACGACACGTAAACTCCATTCGTAAACTCGACTTGTAAACTCAATCCATAAACTCGACTAAAAATTTCAACTTGTAAAACACTAGACATAAACTCCACTCGTGAACGTAACCTATAAACTTGACACGTAAACCCGACCCGTAAACATGAAAAGTAATCTAAGTCCAAAAAATTAACCCGTGAACTAGACCTGTAAACTCAACCACCTCATTCAACCTAAAAAACACGATTTGTAGTGACGACCCGAAACATTGGCACATAAACTCGACTCGTGAACTCCAACCCTAAACTCAACACGAAAAATCGACTTATGAACTAGACCCGTAAACTAGACTCGTAAACTTGATTAACCAATTTGACCTACTAAACATGAATCGTAATCATGATCCGTAGCCTCGACCCTGCAAATTCATCCCATCACCTCGTCCCCCACACCCATCCCGAAAAATCGACCCTTGAACTAGACTTGTTAACTCGACCAACCGATTCGAATTGTAAAAGATGATTCGTAATTACTACTCATAACTTTGGCACTAAAACTCAATCCGTAAACTTGACTGGTAAACTCAACTAGTAAATTTGAATTGTAAACTAGACCCATAAACTCGACTTGTAAAGTTAATTACTGTGGTGTTTGCTCTTAAAACTTAGAGACACTACTTGTATGGGTCCCAGTTCTATGTGTTTAGTGATCAAAAAAGCCTGAACTACCTGTTTGATCAAAAGGAGTTGAATATGAGACAAAGGCGATGGATGGAGTATCTCAAGGATTATGATTTTGAGTTACTTTACCATCTAGCTAAGGCGAATGTGGTGGCAGACGCCTTAAGTAAGAAGAGGATGCATATGTCAGCGTTAATGGTGAAAGAGCTAAACTTGATTGAGAAACTCAAGGATATGAATTTGGGAATATAGTTGGGAGAGGATTCCATCAGTTGTAGTGTACTGATGCTGACCAACAATATCTTGGGAGTGATCAGGGATGGGGAGAAGAATAACGATGAGTTGTAGTAGTTTGTGACTTGGGTGGGTACAAAAAAGGGTAAAGATTTTAGGATGGGATCAGATGGCATCCTACGGTTCCAAGATAGAGTGTGTGTCCCTAGGAATTAGAGTTTGAGGAAGCAAATTCTAGAAGATAGTCACAAAAGTCGTCTTAGCATACATCTGAGTATGACTAAGATGTATAAGGACCTAAAACAGTCCTTTTGGTGGAGCAGAATGAAAATCGATGTGGTTGACTTTGTGGCATCATGTCTAGTGTGTCAAAAGGCTAAAATTGAACATCAGATACCAGAGGTACACTACAGAAACTAGATATTCCGCAACGGAAATGGGATAACATCGCCATGGACTTCATGACTCATTTGTCAAGATCTGCTAAAGGGCATGATTCAATCCTAGTGATTGTGGATTGGTTGACCAAGTGTGCTCATATCTTAGCAATTAATTAGAAGTTGTCGATGGACAAGTTCATTAAGATATACATTCAGTCAGATTACACGGGGTGCCAGCTAGTACAGTGTTAGACAGGGATCCGAGATTCAATCTCGTTTCTAGTAGTCTTTACAGGCAGCGTTGGGAACCCAATTGCGGATGAATTCTGCATATCCTCTTCAGATGGATTGCACATCTTAGAGGACGATCTAGTCATTGGAGGATCTGCTGTGAGCTTGTGTATTGAATCACACGGGGAGTTGGAGTGAAATGCTTCCTTTAGTGGAATTAACTTACAACAATAATTATCACTCCAGTATTGGTATGGCACAATATGAGGCCTTCTAGGGCGACGATGTAGGACACCGCTGTGTTGTAATCAGGATGGGGAGTCACTTGTACTTGGTCCAAAGCTTTTACAATAGACCTCTGATAAGGTCAAGGCAGTCCATGACTGAATGAGAGCGACTCAGAGTAGACAAAAGTCCTATGCAAATAAGAAGAGGCGAAGTTTGGAATTTGAAGCAGGGGATCATGTGTTTCTCATAGTCACGCCGACTGCTGGTATTGGAAGAGTTGTCAAATCAAGGAAGTTAACTTTGAGATTTCTAGGGCCTTACTAGATTTTGAGGAGGATCGGCACCGTAGCGTATGAGATTGCCCTGCCACCGCACTTGGTTAACTTGCACAATGTATTTCAAGTTTCTTAGTTAAGGAAATACATAGCAAGCCCTTCACATGTGCTGGAATCAAATGACATATATATTGGGGAGGACCTAATAGTGAACAAAGGACCAGAGAAGATACTAGATGACCAAGTGAAGAAGCTGCAAGGAAAGGAGATTCGGAAGGTTAAAGTCCTCTAGGATGAGGCTACTCAAGAGATGACTTGGGAGATGGAGGATTGCAAGAGGCAATCCTATTCGCACTTGTTTCTTGGTAAGTCCAATTTTCGAGGATGAAAATTTTATAAGGTTGGAGGAATTTAAATAATTATTTAATAAATGCAGGTAACGGAAGTCTTCATGAAATTAATTATTAGTCTTTATGATGTGGCATAGTACTAACTCAAATGGTTTAGAGTACTTGGTTATGTTGAGGGGACTTGGGTTCAAGTCCTATGTATGCCAATCGTGTGTAATTCAATTGTTTGTAATTTTAGTAATATATTTTATCTTGGTACGTTGTTTATAGTTTCTGGGTTTCTGCCCAGAAACCACCTGGCGCTAAGGACTAAGCCGCAAAGCGACACATCAATTTTTACCCAGTTTTTGGGTTCTACTACGAACCACCTGGCGGTGATGAACACCCGCCAAGCGACTCGAGTACAATTTGTGTGATTTGGCTATTTTTTTATGTATTTGTGATGCATTAAAATTCCTTTCAAAGTATTGTGCCTGGCTGACTATGTGATGATATATATATATATATACTTGGTATTGAACGCCATTGAGGATGTGTTTTTGGTGATAAAAAAAAGTGTAAAATTAAGAAATAATTTTCCTGTTAAGTGAAATAATTCTGGAATTTGAAAATTAGAAGTAATTCCTAATGTCTTGATCATGATATGGTTCTCTTGGGTGAGGGTGTAAAAGATGAGATTGTGAAATTGTATAATGTAAACACTATAAGTTAAATTGGATGGCTCGCAGGTGCATAAAGCCTTGGTTTACCTTGGGTTCATATGCACCGCCTGGCAGCCCCATGTTGGCCGCTAGGCGACGATAGTGAGCAGTAACGGTCTGTGATTAATTTGGGTAGCTGGAGGGAGAGATTCATGGGGATGAATTGGAGTGGTATTATGACTGTAGTATTGAGACACAAATGGAGCAGAGGTTAATTATAAAATAAGTCAATAATGGGAATAAAATGGAGTTAAATTATAACTGATAATTGTGGTTGGGTAACTAGTAGTAAGTGACTTGGTGGTCTAATTAGCTGGAGATAAGAAGATGATGAGGTAATGGAACTGAATAGGAAATATTGAGAATATGGGTCAATTAATGTATTGAATTTTGGTGAATTGTGTAACATCCCAAATTTTGGGATGTCACGAATAGTTAGAAAATGAACACGTTTGGCGGAAAAAGTATTATCATTAAAAATGTATTAATAAAAAAAAATTAATTTAATTTAAATTACATAGTTCAAACCGTCACTTTAACAAAAACTTCCAATAAACTTCGCGATCAAAAGAAAATTACATAATTTCTAGTATCTGATTTAAAACAACTAAATACTTATAAAAACTCCCGAGTCCACCCCAACCTCTCGTCAATCTACTCCATGCCAAAATTATCTGCAATATCATCTGCTCCCGTATAACACACATGTTATACGATCATCGCACATACAACAAACACACAAACAAACAAATAGGGGTAAGCTAACCATAAACAATGGTATTCATATAAGAAATTCATAAATAAAACTTGTCCAATAATACTTAACGTCGCATTCAATTAACACATAAACTTTATGATCACAATCCATCCTTGGTTTGAACACACAAACCTCAAATCCAAACAATCATACTAAACCAAACATAGCATCACATTCATCTAAAATCTTCATTAAATTCCACCAAGAGCTTTCAAGCAAGGCAAAACACTCTCAACATGCAACACATGAGAATTTTATATTGCCAACAAAGTACTCACCATCACATCATGCATGGGAAATAAACCATAACATAAACCCATCAACTTATCAAATAATACATTCATACAATGAACCCAACGAGTGACATTCATTCAACCACAGTATACAATTGATTTAGGATTTTAAAAATAAAGCTGCGGCTTGTGTAAAACTCTAAAAGTTATGTATTTATATTCAAATTAAAGATGATTGAATCAAGAATCAAATGCAACAATAACCAACTTAATTGAATAAGTATAGAGAAAGTTATGCACCAAACAAGCAACAAAGGTGAATGTTGTCAACAACCCAACTACAATGATCTTGCGATAAAAACTGCTCTAACGACAGAGCTCCAATTCAAGATCCGACTGGTCAAAGTCAAGAACTATGTGTTAAGGATCAATTGTTAAAATTTCAACTCGATCCAACAGTTAACGAAGTAGAAACGTTTATTTTACGAAAAGTGTGCAGTGCAGGAAAATGGGTAGTGCCTCAAAACGAGATAAAGAAAAGGAAAGGTGTCTACACCAAAATAAATAGCTCACATATAAGCAAGTGTTCCATCAATCCTTGGCTTCATTGAAATATAAAATCATGTACGGCATCCACATCAATATGCATGATATCAAAAAGAAGAAAGAGGAAAGCTAATAACTTTGTACCACATTCACGTAAATCAAAAAAGAGAGGTAGAAGAATTAATCTCATGCAAAAAAACTTGCTCTAGCAGCGTGAATGAAGATAAAACAATCACACATCCAGGCCATGGAAAAGAAGAAGGATATATCAAGTATATTCATTAAACCTCATGCACCAATCAACAAAATAAAGAGAAGAAATAAGGTAAAGCTTCAAACAACACATAAAGCAAACTCAGCTTCCCCTTCCTCTTAAAAACTCTTCCAAACATCTCCTTCATTGCCTCATTTCACTTCTCAATGGCTTCTCTCCCTCTCCAAAACCCTCATGTTTAAAACTAGATTTTTCTCCTATTATTCCTAACCTTTTCTGTTTATATTTAAAAAGAAAAATATAGGATTGGCCGTTACTCAAAATCACTTTGTCATTTATTTTGTGTGTGGCAGTTGCAGCAACGTAAAAATACAAACAGAAAGATAAGAAACCAATTTTATTTTTGAAAGAATTGTAACAGAGAAAGAGTCATTTAGCAACCACAAAATAATAACCTACCGTACATGTATCCTGATTTAACAAATGGAGAAGAAAGAGAAAAACAAATGGAATTTATGTGGACCCCACAAGAAGAAAATAATGAATCATAAAAGAGAACACATTCTGCTATCAAGATAGGTTCGAACCCAGTCACCTGTAAACAAAATAATAACAACCACCAAGCTGTATTCGTTCACATAATACCTTATGCTCCAATAAATTATAATCGCATAAACTGTACATGCTTTAATTGAACAATGACATAATTAAAACAATTACAACAAAACGCGCAGAATCGAACCCTGTACCTGCATACTCAAAACCAAATGGAAATAACATGCAAAATCTCTGGCCACTAATCTACACAAATTTCGCTGAAATAACATGCACCAATTATTTATATACATATATAATTTAAATTCCATAATTAAGTAAATAATTAAAATAAATAAACAACACTTAATTTAAATCAATCAATTAATTATTCCATCATATATCAAAATTAAATAAAATACGTAATCTAAATAAATCCACAATCTCAAATAACCCATCAATTTTGCTATGTGTTTCTCTTTATTCTAATTTTTCAGGTCTTACAAATTGGGAAATATTAATTCAATGATTAATAGAGTTGCTAAAATATGTGAAGTATATAATATGGGAATGATTGGACTTGCAATTAGGACATGCAGTAAGAATTGATTCTATTGTGGGTGTGGTATGTAGATTAAAACTTGTGGTGTCCAATTTCAAGGGTGGGATTGAGATAAGTGAATAAACATGATGCTTGGAAATATATAAAGGCTAAGATATATGTGGAGTGACACATGGTGGAGGTCTGGAGTTAGGACATCAGTGGGTGATATATGAGTGTAGTTGGGATGAATGTGGACTAATATACAAGCTGTTTTTAGGGCTAATGATGTGATCCCAACAAGGCTTATAGCTTGGGTAAATGCCTAGGCCCAAATCATGCTCAAGGCCCAATACATGGCCCACATTCACCTTCAAGCCCAAGCCCATCAAGAGGCCCAATAACAAGGAGCGTGCTCAAAAAGATCCAATTAGGCTTCATTCAAGATGGCCTAAACCCACTTGGGCTTCTCACACTCTTCACATTGGCCAAAGAAGAT
>Ga0214544_1013379_pt1 | contig 9971 bp, 14 predicted proteins | sample CNSS3metaG_FD_160074 | JGI IMG/M metagenome (GOLD analysis project Ga0214544, IMG submission 160074) | Root nodule microbial communities from cowpea collected in UCLA plant growth center, Los Angeles, California, USA - CNSS3 | ecosystem: Host-associated > Plants > Roots > Nodule | place: USA...
TATCACAATTTTTATTTAGATTATGATAAATTATCTTTTAGTATTTTTTTTAAAACATAAGTATATTGATGAAGAAATAAAAGAATAAATTAATTATTTAAAAGTGATAAAATGGAAGCTACTGTGAAGAAGAAAATAGAAAAAATCAATCTTTGACAAAAATAGGAAGTCAATTACATCTACTTGATTGATTTTTTAATCCGTCGCGTCTTATTTTAACTCTTCTTGTTTCTACAACTATATCAGAAAGATAATTTTCTACAATGAAAATTATCAAAATAAGACTGCAAAATAAAACGAAAGATGAATTTTTTTGCTGACGATATGATTATTTACATTAAAAACAAAATATAACTAAAAATTTTAGTATTGATTCAATTATTATTAAGTTAAATAATCTTACGGATCTATAATTAAATATATAAATTAAATATATAAATTTTAAGTATATTTTGGCACCCCATAAATATCGAGTTCCAGGTTGTAAGTCCTTGAGGGTAGGCAATAATACCGTTGGCAAGCCCAGGTGGTCCTGTTTTCCTTAAACTAGAAGTTATGTCTAGATTACTATAAAAATGCTCTAAAAAGGAAAGGAGAAAATGAAAGGAGAGTTGAGTATGGAAGAAAAATAATTAATTATAATTCATCCTGAACTAAGAATCCCATAAATTAAGTCTAGGTTAAACAAATGGACTATTCCTAAATTAGAAATATCATCAATGTATAAAACCAAATTAATTGATTTCTTTAAGGGGAAATATATAATAAAAACAGTTGAAAAAGAAATAGATATTAAAAATATACAAGAATCGTTTCATTTAATATCTAGACAACTAATTACAAAACATATAGAAGAATATAAATATCTTCATATAGGTTCTAAACATGCAGAAAATCCAGCTTTACTTGCTTATCTTGTTCTAGAACCTATCCAAGAACAAGAGGAAAAGCCTCTTACTCCTTTTGAATTGACTTTAGTGAAGAAACTGGATGCTATTTACAACTATCAGAAGGAGGAAGAAGAAACTCACAATTATGTTTTGGACAAGGTTTACAACAAATTGGAAAGGATAAATAGGAAGTAAAAGAAGTTGACAAATCAAGATACAAATAGAGAATCAAGTGAAAATTTTTAAACTGCTACCTTTTTTGTTGTGTTTCCTATTTTACTTAATCTTAAAATTGTAATAATTAGAAAGTTATTAATGAAAAACGTTTTGAGATGTTTGAACGAGTGTTTGAATCCATAAAAGAAAAAATATGACATGAATGAAAAGTAGGTTACTTAATTTTAATTTGCATTGGTTTTTCTTTCTGATATAAATAAGTGGTTGGTAATTGATTATTCTAGTGTTTTACCTTTCTTAGTAGCTAATTTATGGTCCAGGATAATTGATTATAGGGTTAAATATGTGTTTGGTGCCTTAACTTTCAGTTAACTTTGAAATTAATTCATTTCAAAATTTTGGACCAATTTAGTTCTTCATCTTTCGAAATACGTGGATTTAGTCCTTTTAATCAAATTTTGTTAGGTTTATTTGATGTTTTGTACGCATTTCAGTATTGTATTTGAGTTGTTTATACTGTTTGACACATTTTCGCTTTAATGTTAAGTCAAATACTATTATGAAACACGCTTGATATGTCAAATCAACTTGACAAAATTTGATTAAAATGACTAAATTCACATAGTTAGAAGGATGGAGGACTAAATTAGTTCAAAAGTTTTGAAATGGACTAATTTCAAAATTCACTGAAAGTTAAGGGACCAAAAACATATTTAATCCTTGGTTATAAGATAAATAATCGGCTATTCTAGGAATAAATGTTTGAAAATAAAAAGTTTCTATGAATTGTTTGTATTGCTCTTAAAGATGCTCTTCTTTGACTTATTTCTCTTTTTGTAGTGCTCCAATGGGGAGAATTATGAGAATTTATAGAGATTTTGTGTATGATTAATAAAGATTATGTAATTAAGATTTCAACTCTGAGTTAAAAATATTTGTTTCTAAAACAAGGGGAGTTTTCATAGTAAGAGGAAAATTGTTGTACTACTTTGTATTTATGTGAAGATGTCAAAGAAAGCAAGAGTATCAATATTATAAAGAAAAAGTTCAGAATATTCATTAAAGAGAAGAATAGGTGTGGGACATCTGAAAAACGGGGCGATTGTTGATATTGTAGAAAGCCTCCGGTTTTTCAAGAGATAATGGGTTGATTATGTTTGAAGATTTTGACGAAGATTCGAACTTAATTTATTATACCTTTCTTTGTTTTTAGTTTAAGTCTTTCCCAAGATCATTTTGAAACTCTAGATTACACGACCTTTAAAATTGAACTAAAACAAATTAATTTTTTTTAAATCATAAAAGTAGTGAAAAACAAAATTTAGAATTTTTAATCGATTATGTAATTGGAGAAATTGTTCTTCAGATATTATAAGAATAATATAATTAATTATACGGGGAAATAACTGATTAAAATAGAGTGTTTTTCAAGATTTTATGTTTCTGTTACATAGTCGATTAAATTCTTGTTATAATCAATTAAACTGCTTTTTATAATTAGTGAGGAGCGTAAATAAAATAAAAATGATTATCTTTGATAGACGTTGCAAAATATTTTCAATTAGAATAATAAATTATCAGCTAATATAATCAATTATGTATGTTAGTATAAATTTACAAATTGCGTTTTAAAACCCATGAAATAGGAACATCGATATCTATCTTTTAGAAAACAATTTTTAGCAATCAATCAAAGGGAATATACAAGTTTTGCTAAGATCAAAATGCAATCATTAAATGCTCTTAGTTTAAAAAGATTTATCAAAGGTTGCGCTTTGTTGTGAAAGAGTTCAAAATGCTTTTATTGTTGGGAGTTCAAGTATTGTGTTGATTTGTTTGTGATAGAGTTGATAAGGCGATTGTACCGCACCTGCACCTAATCGGTTTAGACGAAAGACAGCAGACACTTATCACTCTTTACCGACATAACTATATCGACAAAGGCTGGGGGACTGGTGTACCGCACCTAGTCGGCCTAAGCCGAATAATAGCAAGCACCATGTATATGCTAAGGTACCCGGACTAAAACCACTAAGAAGTGACATTGATTTAACAAGCCGAAAACAACTATAGCGACCTAAGCCGTTAAAGGGTAACCGGCTCAGGCCGACAACTCGATACAAACAACCAAGGACTTAGTGAAAAACAGAACACTCCAATACAAGTCACCAGTCTCCAACAATTGAACAAAGGGTCTGGGCTAAGGCCCAGGCCCACCTACGGCCCAAGCAAGGGCGCAACCCATGACGTGGCCAGACATAATTAATGATCTATAAATATGCATGGACCCCATGAATTAAAGGTACGCATTCATTACTTCCTTAATCACCTGATTTGACTTTCTGAGAGCTTTCGCTGACTTGAGCTTCGAAGTCCCTTCTACAGGTAACCCCTCCCGGGTCCAAGCAGACATATGCCAACCGGGAAGAGGCCTACTAAGGAGATAGCGAACTATATGGGTAAGATGACACTTGTGCCTAACTTATCTTATTTGTTCTCTACAAGAACAATTGGCGCCCACCGCGGTTCACGAGATAGTACTTTACTACTCGCTTTCTTCGAAGATGGTTTCTACTTGCAGCAAAGCAAGAGTTAACAAGCAAGTTGAAGCTGGCCCCTCAGGACCTACTAACTTCACTCTGGATCTGGCCGCCATCCTAGACGTCAAGCCAAGATGCAACAGGAGCTGGCTGACTTGAAGAAGCGCAGCGCTAATGAGATGGAAGCATTGTGACAGGAAAACTCTCGCCTAAGGCCAAAGATCGAAGCTGATCCCACTCAAAAGGGAAAGGCCAAGGAAGCATATGAAGCTGTAGGGTCCCCGGCTTTCCAGCCCACTGAAGAGGAAAGTGAGTACAATCCTACCCCGCACACCTTCACCACCACCCAACAAACTCCCATCCTCTCAGCCCATCCTACTCACTTCCACTCCACCCTCCCAGGGCATACTGCGGCTCCCACTCCCGCCGCCACCCTCCCCACCACTCATGTCCCCTACAACATGCCCACCACCCTACATACTACTCATATCCCACCCTACAACCCTCACCACCTCCCTACTACCCACATCCCTCCTTATAACTTCACCTCCACTTTTCCCACCTTTGTCCACCATCCCATACCTCATCACCCGCTTCCATCTCACCAACCCAAACGTCGTCAACCTTTCACCGACTTCATCGCCAACACCCCCTCCCCACCCAGTGGGAACCCTTCACACTAGAGCGTTACACTCGTGAAACCGACCCCGACGAACACCTCAAAGTCTACATCACCCACGTCGCCCTTTACACTTCCCATGACGCAGTCTTTTACAAAGCCTTTTCTACCACCCTCAAAGGCCCCGCCCTTGAATGGTTCACCACCCCCCCCACTATACTCTATCGACAGCTTCGACGCCCTCTCACACATATTTACCACTCACTTCGCTGGCAGTCGCCCGCACCAAACCATTACAATATCACTCCTCGGCGTCAGGCAAGAACAACGCGAGACGCTCCGGGCATTTATCGATCGCTTCAGCAAGGCTGCCCTTCGCACCCCACACCTAAATCAAGAGATGATACTCTAATGCATGGCCCTCACCCTTCAACCCGGCCCCTTCGCCAACAACGTCTACCTCCACCCACTTACCTCTATGCACGAGTTGAAGTTGCGTGCCGCGGATTACGTCCATATGGAGGAAATGCAAACCCTCCACACAAAATTTTGCAATGATTACGCACCCTCTACCGCCAACCCCACCCCACAACCCCCCATCCTGATCCACAACCACGAGAACCCCGACAACCTCGCTTCACCAAATACGCTCCCCTAAATGTCCCCAGATCCCGCCTCCTTGATGAGGCCTTACAAGCCGACCTCATCCCACCACCACGCAAGACGACCACTCCCCCCAATGCAGACATGACCAAATATTGTCGCTATCACTGCAACCATGGCCATACTACAGAGGACTGTAAAGCACTCCAACATAAAATCGAAGAACTGGTGCGTGCTGGCCACTTTCGCCGCTTTGTACGCAGAGAAGACCACTCCTCTCGGCCCCATCATCCTCCTCGTTCCGACCATCGACGCCCTCCCCTTGACTCTCGCCACGATAAACAACCAAACCAACCCACGAACCAAGACCCCCAACCGGCTCGCACCGACGTCACCCCCGCCGACCCTCCCCTATGCGGCACTATCAACACCATCTCCAGTGGTTTCGCTAGTGGAGGCTCTACCTCTTCTGCCAGAAAGAGACACATCCGACATATCCAATCAATCAACCATATTACCCATTCCCATCATAGACGCCGCATGCCTCCCATAATCTTCACGGACGACGACTTCCACGGCCTCGACCACCAACAAGACGACCCTATGGTCATCACTGTTGAAATAGAAAATTACGCAGTCAAAAAAGTCCTCATCGACGAGGGCAATTCCGTCGACATCCTTTACTGGGCAACATACTAGAAACTTCAACTCTGAGACACCGCCATGGTCCTATACGATGAACTAATTTATGGCTTTTCTGGGGGAAAAGTTTCCACCCGCGGCTACATTGACCTACATACCATCTTCCGTGACGGAGTCCAAACCAAGACCATTCCTATCCGCTTCCTCATCGTCGACGCACCTACGTCTTATAATGTCCTCCTCGGCCACCCCTCGCTCAATACCCTTGGCGCTGTCGTCTCCACCCCTCATCTGACCATGAAGTTTCCTTCCCCATCTGGAGACATCCTCACCATTCATTGCGATCAACGCCTTGCACGCGAATGCTACATGGCCAGCCTACGCCCACAACTCCCCATCTAGCAAACCAATCACATCGAGCGGCCACCCAGCTCTGAGATCGCTTTGTCGAGTAACAATCTAGACCCCAGAGTGGGTTGAGATGTTCGCCTCGAACCTGTTGAAGACACCACCCCCCTAGAGCTCCCAAATGGCCACTTCATCAAACTTGGCACCGGGCTAGAATCTGAGGAGCGTGACATCATCACATCCATCCTAGTCGGCAACACGGACCTCTTTGCTTGGTCAGCTGCCAACTTACCTGGAGTTGACCCTCAAGTAGCATCTCACAAGTTATCTATCTACAAAGAGGCCCAGTATATCTCCCAGAAAAAATGCAAACTCGGCGAGGAGCGACGCCTAGCGGCCAAGGCCGAGGCTGATAAATTATTGAGCACAGGGTTCATCGAAGAAGCTCACTACACCACTTGGCTCTCTAACGTGGTCCTGGTTAAGAAAGCCAACGGCAAGTGGCGGATGTGTGTTGATTACACGGATCTTAATAAAGCTTGTCCCAAAGATGCCTACCCCTTACCCAATATTGACCGACTTGTTGACGGTGCAGCCGGTAACAAGGTCCATAGCTTTCTTGATGAATACTCCGGTTACAATCAAATCCCCATGGCCGCATCCAACATGAACAAAACTGCTTTAAAAACGCTTATTGCAGAAACCACAGACGACGCCAATTACTTCTACAGGGTCATGCCATTTGGCCTTAAAAACGCTGGAGCGACCTACCAACGATTGATGGACAAAGTCTTCAGTCATTTAATGGGCAAATGCGTTGAAGTATACGTTGATGACATGGTTGTCAAATCCCCAAGCCATCACCAACATGCTCAAGACCTATCAAAAGTCTTCTCCGCATTACGACAATACAACCTTCGCCTCAACCCCGACAAGTGCGTATTCGGTGTCGACCGCGATAAATTCCTTGGATTTATGCTAACCCAGCGCGGTATAGAGGTCAACCCTGAAAAATGCAATGCGATCATTGAAATGTGAAGTCCCACCAGCGTCAAAGAGGTACAACGCCTCATAGGCCGTTTCACAGCCATTTCCCGCTTCCTTCCCAAACTAGCCGAACAAACCCAACACATCATACAACTGCTCAAAAAATCCGCCAAGTTCACATGGAATGATGATTGTGAACAAATATTCCAGAAGCTTAAAACCACCCTCACCTCACCACCTATCCTTCATAAACTGGATACTCATCAACCTTTATTGGTCTATATAACCGCCACCGATCACACCGTCAACGTCGCGCTGGTCCAAGATTTCAGCAGCAACCAACATCCTATTTACTTCGTTAGCAGAACTCTGCAAGACCCCGAAATCAGATACTAGATGGTGGAAAAATTGGCCCTATCCTTGGTACATGCAGCCCGCTGCCTACGTCCATGCTTCCAAAATCATAACATAATCGTCAAAATCGACTACCCAATTCAGAAAATATTGCAGAAACCAGACCTTGCAGGGCGGATGTCATCCTAGGCCATTAAGTTATCCGAATTCAATATCCGCTACGAACCTCACAGCCCCATCAAAGCTCAATGCCTTCTAGACTTTGTCAACGACCTCCAACAAACTCCTGAAGCGGACCAATGAACACTTTATGTTGATGGTTCATCCAACCTAAAGGGAGCAGGTGTTGGCATCATACTAGAAGGCCCCAACGACATCCTCATCAAAAAATCCCTACACTTCGCCTTTAAGACCTCTAACAACCAAGTCGAATATGAAGCCATCCTCACCGACTTATCCCTGGCCCGCGAGGTTGGTATCAAGTCGCTAACATGTAAAACCAACTCTAGGCTCACTGTAGGCCATTTAAAAGACGAGTTCCAGATCAAAGACTCTACCCTCCTACAATATTACTGATGTGACCCCAACAAGCCCAAGCTCAAGTGCATCAACAAGCCCAAGCCCACATCAACGCCCAATCACTAGAAGCATGATGAGAAAGATTCACATGGGCCTCTCACAAGATGATCAAGTCAATCAGGGGCTTTTTACATTATTTACATGGGCTAAAGAAATCTCTAAAATATGAGATGATGCATGAAGGAAGTAGTCTAGATTTAAATTGGGCCATTGTTTAGGCTTTGTTTTCAATAAAAGCTAGAACACTTGTTGGGATCATTTGGGCCGAGCCTAATGTGCTACCTTTGGCCGAGAGTTACTAGAGTGGCTCTCCATTTGGATGCAAGCAAAGCATGAACTAAGCAAGGAGAATGTGATGGAACCATGATGCGTGTGACTTGGGCAAGGAGAGTGTGATACGCCACTTGGCACCATCTAGACTCATCTACTACATCACATGGTCTACAATCAAGCTTCTTCTCCAAGCTACATTTGCATTTCATCTTTGTTGCATTTTCTCTTTATTTGGCTGGCCATGTGCCTATAAATAGAGCCACTCAAATATTGTAATGGTTACTCTTGAATTGCTAATAGATGCTAGTGTTTGAGATCACTCCACACTTCTATTAATTTGAGAGCACACATGGTTAACCTTCTCCTTCATCTCCTCTAGCCACCTTCCATACCATAGCTCCACTTCTACTCTTCATCTTCACCAAATTCTCCATTTTCGAGAGCAACCTTTCTCTAATTCTCCAAATTCCGCTGCACTTCATCTTCTCCTCATCATTCTCCATGGATTTCCTTCCTCTCCTACTCCAAGGATGTCCATCAATTGGTATCTAGAGCCATCCAAGACTTTGGTGCATCCATCCTCTTGGTTTGGGTAAGGTTCTTGGTCCATACTTGTCTCCTCTTTCATTTTCCGTTTTGTCTCTGTTCTCCACTGTTTTCTTCACTTTTGCTGCTGTTTTTTTCATGTTTTTAATGTTCTCCACCGTTTGACATTGAGGCTACATGAATCTCCATTGATTCATCATGTAGTACTCCTTGCTTCATTGGTGCAAATATGTTTTTAGGTTCCATTTTCGTTTTTCCAGCACTTGTTCTTTGGTTCTTGAGTTTTCTGCATTTTTATTCGGTGAATTCAGTCCTTCTTTGCATTTTATCATTCCAGTTATGTTTAAGTCATGTTCTATGCTTTGTTTTGCTTTAATTCATCTTTTCCACCGTTTAATTGCATTGCTTACTGAATTGATTGAGTTTCTGAGCCACATCTCACAGCCAAAACACTATGATCCTTCAAGTAAGTGTGTGGATGTTTAAGGCCTGAATCCTCACTGTTTTTCATCCATTTCACCGATTGGATTGTGCTTTTGTGTGTCTAAGATGTTCTTCTATGATTCATGCTTGATTTCAGTTCATAATCAAGTTCTTTAGCTATGCTTTCCATAGAACATCTCTTACAATTTCAGAGAGCAAATCTGCTCCAGTTTTCTTCTGTTTTCTACCAAATCACTACACGCACAGTCTCTGTTTTTAATTTTTTGTGAGTAACTCAGTGCACCAAAATTCAATCTGATTTTTGCCTCATTTAGTTAACATCCAGTCGAAAAATACAAAAAAAGAATCATTCAAAAATGTTGAGTACAAAAAAAATGAAAAATCACGCAAGTTGAGGCTCATATTTCCGTTTTCTAGCACTGCAGTTTCTGAAAACTCACTGTTCCATTGTTGTTTTGTGCGTGTTTGTGTGTTTTTAGTGCTCGTTTTCACATGAATTTTGGCTTGAGTTTGTACTCTATATTGCTTCATTATTGATTTGCTTTGGAAGTAAATTCATTACTTCATTTGCTACTGTTTTGCAATGAGTACTTCAGCCATATGATTGAGCACTTTTGTTTTGCTGTTTTCATCTATTCTAGTGCCTTTCTAGGTTCCTTTTGTGGTGCTTGATTTTATTTTCCAACCTTTAATTTTTTGCTTGTCACTTTTTGAACCTCTTTCTAGTCATGTTTCATTTCAATTCTCTTTTGGTTTAGCATTTCTAATTAGCTTTTCTTGCTTTCTCCTTTGTTTAGGTTCATCTACTTGTTTCTCGATTTTGGTTGATTAATGATGCTATAGAGTTTAGAATGGTTTATATGATATGGTAGCATCTTAGGTGGTGGATATTGAAGTAGAATTTTAGCTTGTGTGTTTTCTATATGATTGCCTTCTCCTCACCTTTGAGAGTTTGGGAGTTTTGAGCCT